>Ga0265797_10000497_pt1 | contig 71252 bp, 69 predicted proteins | sample P2T30metagenome_FD_192433 | JGI IMG/M metagenome (GOLD analysis project Ga0265797, IMG submission 192433) | Plant litter microbial communities from East Loma Ridge, Irvine, California - P2 T30 | ecosystem: Environmental > Terrestrial > Plant litter > Unclassified | place: USA: California...
CGACGACCCGCACGCCCTCGAAATCCTAATCCACTACTTCTACAACTTCCGCCTCCCCTCCCCCTTAACCTCCAACGCCTCCACCACTCCCCTCCCAACACTCCTCGTCAAAATCTACGCCATAGCAGACAAATACGACGTCCAACCCCTCCTAACCCTCGCCCGCGACCAGCCCTGCGAAATCTACTCCCCATCCTTCGTAATAACCAACATCCCCGCCTTTGTCAACTGCGTGCGCGCCGTAGACGAGCACACGCGCGACGAGCCGGAGAGCCACGGCGGGCTCCGGGGGATCTTGCTGCACGCTGCTTGCGCCAATATGGGGCGGTTGGTGAAGAGCGAGGTGTTCAGGGAGTTGCTGCAGGACGCGCCCGAGGTTGTGGTGGCGCTCCTGGAGTTGCAGATTGTGAGCCATGATCAGGCTTGGAAGATTTCCGAGGCGGATGAGGCTGCTGCGCGGTTGGAGGGTGAGAGGGTTAAGGCGAGGGTGCGGGGAGGGTGGGAGGTTAGTCAGATTGGGGGGTCTGCTGCTTGGCCGATGGATTAAGGGCGTTGATTTGATTGATTGATTGATTGATTGCATGCATGATTGATTGATTTAATGGATGGGCTGCGTGCTTTGTTGGGGCATTACGTGGAGGTGAACGTCGATATGTCGGCCTGTGAGGACTTGGACCATGAGACTTGTGCTTTGTGGCCTTTTTGGCATGCTGAAAGGGCGGACTGCTTTCATTGCAGTGAATCATTCTGGATTTGATGGAACGCATTCCGTTTCATTACACTCGCGAGCGACGTATCTTTCTATTGTCGAGACATCGGCGCGTGGTAGGGCATACCTGTCTTCCATCTTCTTCCTCTGCTATTGTTCACACTCAATCAACCTCGCCAAGCCCAACCAACACCAGCAAGGAGACATTCATGACACAGATGAGCAGCCACAGGGCAACCGCAATAGTAGCAGTCAGCCAATTATTCCTCATGCTGATCCCGCCGGGTCCACCCTCGCCCTCCCTAGTCGCCACAGTCATGTACTTGTTGCGACAAGTCAGGTAAATTAGCGGCGCGGTGACAAACGGCAGGATGACAGAAAGCGCGACCTGCGAGCCATTCAGCGCGGCATTCAACCCTTCCTGTCCAACCGCGCCAGCAATGATGATCGAAGGCGTCACGGAGATGGACCGCGTGAACAGTCTTCGAACCCAGGGCTTCATCTTGAGGGACAGCTGGCCCTCGGAAACCATCTGGCCGGCAATGGTACAGACGATTCCGGCGCTGATGCCGGAGAGCAAGAGCGCGAGGGCATAAATAGTGCCCGCGACGGGTGCCATTGTGCGCGAGAGCAGGTCGTGGATTCCGAAGAGGTCTGCTTCTTCGGCTCCTTGGACGCCGTACAGCGAGGCGCCGGCTACGATCAGGATGGCGCTGTTCACGAAGAGGGCAAATGTGAAGAGGCTTATAGCTTGCTCGGCGATGGAGTAGGAAAGGCAGGAGCGGATGGCTGAGATGGAGGGACGGTACTTGACCTCTTCTTCTTCCACATCCCCGTCGCTCTCGGAATGAGTAGGACGTTCGATCACGGAGTTTGGCGTGTTCAGCTTGTCGAATTCGCGCAGGCGGGCTTGGATCAGGCCGCTACCGAGGTAGAGCGAGTGAGGCATTACGGTCGCTCCAAGAATTCCACAAGCTTGGTAGAGGCCCTGGCCTTGTACAAGGGCTTTGGACGGGAGGTAGCCTCGGAAGACTTCGCCGACGCCGGTGTCGCGGACGAGAGATAACTGGAAGCAGAAACAGACTACCACGCCGATGACTAGGAGGGCGACGAAGAACTCAAACAGGCGCAGACCGCGCATCGAGCTTCTGCCGGGGCGATAGAAGAAGAGAATGACGATGACGTCGACGATGGAGATTGCGCACCCGGCTACTAAGGGAATGTGAAGTAGGAGGTTCAGCGCGATCGCCGTGCCAATGACTTCGGCGATATCGGTGGCGATGATGGCGCTTTCGGCGAAGAAGTAGAGCGTGTAATTGAGCCACGGAGGAAAGTTTGCTTTGCAATTCTCCGCCAAATTCATGCCGGTCACGGTGCCGAGCTTGGTACAGAGAGATTGCAGGAAGATGGCAATGATGTTGGAGGCCAGGACCATGAACAGCAGCCTGAATCGATAGGTGGCGCCAGCTGCTACCGCTGTCGCGTAGTTTCCCGGATCGATGTAGGCGACTGAGATCATGAATCCCGGACCGACGAACTTGCCGTATTTGACCAGGACGCCGCGGGCGCGGTGGAAGAGGTGTTTGATGGATGGTACACGAGAAGAATGGCTGTTGCTGTTCGGTGATGCCATGGAGTCGCCAGAGTTGTCACGCTCCGAGCTCATGGCGCCGTCGCTTGCCCTTCCCAGTCCGCCTCCATCACCACCTCCCTCCCCCGCCTCCGCGATCACTGATGTCCCGTTCTTGTCTGGCCCTTTGGTGAGCTGTTGCAAGGCCACCGTTTCTGTGTCTGTTGCGTCTCCTCCTACGCCTACGCGGTGGTCTCGTTGCAGGCGCGCATTTGCGATCTGGCCAAAATCGCTTCTAGTGGTGATGTCCGGGGCAAAGGCATTCGGAGATTGGTTCATGCCATCTTCGATGATGGCGTCTGTTCGTGAAGGGCAGTTCATCGTGTTTCGGCCAGGGCGAGAAGTCCGGAGTGGATGGTCCAGGAGCAGCCAAGAAACGTCAGAGACCGGTACTGTGTAGCAAGCTTCCACCAAGAGTCTGGGGAACGCCTTGATATATTAGGGAACGAGCGGAGGGCGGGGTGGTGGCGACGAGGAGGGAATAATAGAGTAGGATGCTAGTGCTGGTAGTCTGGAAGCCATTGAGATTCCTTCTTCCCGACTGGATGATGCGTGAATGTCGTGCGATTTCGGCCGCCCTTGCCAGCTGACGAAAACGTTACGGAGGCCAGCTGGGTCCAGAGCGAATCCCGCCCATCTTAGTGAGTGTACGGTGACAATTAACTATTTGTTGTTACAGTCAGAAGTGCAGTCAAGCCAAACACCGACATGCATCAGGCATTCTATCCAATCGCGTCGACGCTGTAAGGCTGTGTCAGACGATTTAGCGCCGACCAATTATGGGCTGATCTGTCCGAAGAAACCCAAGGCCCCTTCCAAGTCAACAGTACATGTACAGTCTATCATCTTCTTCTATGCACAAGTCGTACTAATAATTACACTTCAACGACCTTCTCCTTGACCTTCGCGAATGTTGGGTTCAGAATCCGAACGCACCACTCATAGGACGTGAACAGAATTCCACCACTGAACACCGTCCTGCCGAGTCTCATACTCGTGCCCCTCCAGAAACCTTTGAAGCCATAATCGGACACGATACTCTTGAAAGCCTCCACAGTGCTGGCGCCTTGACTACTTTGACACCTCGTCTTGATGGTGTCGAAAGGTTGAGTTGCCAGCGTCGTGACAATACCCGCCACACAGCCATTGGCGAAATTCGTAACCACCGTCTGGGGGATGTTCTTCTTGCGCTCGTAGTCTTTCAGGATGTTGTAAGTTCCCATGCGGAAAGCAGTCGCGCCGGCCTGTTTGAGTGTAGTTCCGGCAAAGCCACGGTAAAGACCCAGAATACCGTGTTCTTTCCACACAGTGGCGACAGCGTGGGAGGCGCTTTTGAATCGCTTTTCATTCCTCGCATCGTCAATCAGGGCCGTCTTCATACGCTCTGTGGGAGTCACGGCGACGATACTGGCGACAATTCCACTCATCATGCCGGCTCCCAAACTGCGGAGTGGCGTCAGAGTGTCAGTCTCCGGGTCCTTGAACTTCTCCTTGATGTAGTCGAAGCTGAGGAAGCGGATGCCATCTTTGGCTACGCTGCCAATAGCAAGAGTCGAGCAGCCCTTGTAGAGAGCTCCTAGACCTTCTTGCTTGTACACATTGGCGACGACTAGGAATGGGTTCTTCGGAGTTGGCACGCCTTTCTGCTCCCGAAGCTGGACGCGTGTCTTTGCGAATTCGAATGGGTACTGTGGGGTGTTAGAGTTGACAGGAGATCTCACGTGTGATGTTGTGCGTGTATGCTCAGCTTACTGTTGCTGTTGCTTCGATGGCTCCTGCGATGCCACCCGCGAGAAGAGACACTATGGCCGGTGTAGGTTCGCCCTAGATTCACGTATCAGTAGTTATATTTAATGCGTGCCTGTCAAGCTGAGGCCTTACATCGGGGCTCATTATCGCTCTAGTGGTCTACAGATGCGGTATCTCCTGTCGGACATGGTGTGAGCCTCAAGGTCCAGGACCTCAAAACCATTGCGCGGATGATAAACTTCCGCGGACGGACTGCAACCGTCTGCCGAGGTAACATGTGGACTGTTGACAATACCGCATTAAACAACCAGTAAATAACGCGGTTGTCGTTAGATGAACCTGCAACGTATGTTGGCTACCCTCAGATTGAGAAGAGGGTTGTGATGTTTTTCCAATTGGTGGCAAGGTGACTTCAAGACCAAAGTCGCGCAAACCCAAGCAGTGTTAACCCTGGTCCAAGCCTACGTCGAGCCGTTGCTTCCGTTACATGTACTGTACTTCTGAAAACACCTTTCTTCCTCAACATCGCTGCTACATCACCATCAACATTCCATGAAACTCCAGAGATTACGGGGGCAAGGGGCTCTCGTCCGATATCTCAGATGGTCCCCACCATGCGAATTGGGTGCTGCGAGCTGCTGCAGGTTCTCGTCGGAGTGCAGTCCTTCGTCGGCATGGTCGCAGAGTAGTCCTTGGTCTTGGCCTATAGGCTCGAGACCACCATAGGCAGGGTTAGAATCTTTGTTCAGCCTCAGCCTCAACTGGATTTTCATCATCGCAACGACTTTCTAGCACTCTAGGTCCCCGAATGCATAGGTCTGCACAAGTTTGACATTCATGGACAATTCCGAAATTATCAACGACTCTCATCTGGTGGACGTGACGCCCTCACCAGTGTCCCGTCTGCAATTCGAAAGAGAAACAGCAGAGCGTGCATTGCGAGGCGAATCACCACCCCCTTGCCGAATATGTGAAATACTCTTGTCCTGGTTTCTCCATCCTCCACGCGTACGCAAACGCAAAGATTCAGACGAAGATGCTCAGTCATCGCTTCTTGAACGTGGCGACAGCGATGCTGACATCGACAGCTTTCCACCTCGTGGGAAGCAGTATCAGGTGATGTATCTGGGCACTTTCGATGAAGCCATCGCTTCGCCGTGCTCCCAACACACCGCTATACTCAAGTATCTCCAACAATACTCTGGACACGACGTTCCACCCAGCGGTCCCATGACTCTGAGATACGACTGGGCCGGCGTGGGGCTTCTAGGAACAACTAGACAGAAGCATTTGAGAGATCGGATGGATCTGTTGCTTGCTGTCAATCCCAAGAACGCCAGAAAGAAACACTGCGCATACATGCGGATGCTTCAACAGAAGTGGGTAGATCTCCCTGTCATCAGCCAGTGGATGGATGCCTGCTTCAAATCTCATGGGGAACAATGCGAGAACCCCATGAACATCGCGCGAGTAGTGCCTAATCTACTTGTTGATGTGAAAAGGAAATGCATTGTGGACGGGACGGAAGATCTCCGATACGTTGCTCTGAGCTACCGTCTCGGCGATGCAGCCTCATTCCGCCTCCGTCTTCGTGATCTCGAAGTGCTTCGAAAGCCTGCTGCACTCGGAAATGCGCAGATATTGGAAATGCTTCCCTCTACGGTATGCCATGCTATCCTTCTGGCAGACGAACTAGGATGCGATTATCTATGGACGGATGTGCTCTGTATTGTACATGATGGGACCGAAAGCCTTAGCAACCAGCTCAATAAGATGTCGGCTATTTATGCCACCGCCGCAATGACGATCGCGGCCACCGATGGGGATGGCTTGGTTGGAATATTGGGTCTGAATGGGATCTCAGCTCCACGAGACCTACCGCAAACCGCATTCCCAATCTGCGACGAGTTCTTGATGGTGAGAAGGGACATGGAAGAATCTGTCGACGCGACCAACGGCACTCTGGCTTACAACCACAGAGGCTGGACCTTTCAAGAGTACATCATGTCGTCCCGGAAGCTATTGTTCATTCACCATCAAGCTTATTGGACATGCCAGTGCAGTCAGCGTCGCGAGACTGATCCCACGTGGGTGAATCGTGTGGGCGATGTGGTATTTGATCCTTCCCAATTCATTCGCTCAGGCTATCCGGACCTCGGCAGACTCTCCAATCTTCTAAGCTGGTACAACGTCAGGGACCTCACCTATCCCGGGGATGCATTATATGCTATATCTGGGCTATTGGTAGTCCTCAGCCGCGGCTTCGAAGGCGGCTTTTTGTACGGCATTCCTGAAAGATTCTTTGATGTTGTCCTTGGTTGGCAGCCGAAGTCCTACACCGAAGACAGCGTCTGGTGGAACGCCTCGTGGACAAGCGCGTGTAGGCCGAGGCGGGGATCCCAGTATGAGTGTAAGCCTTGGGACAAGACACCGAATGGCCTTGAACTGCCCTCCTGGTCTTGGACCGCTTGGCAGGGAAATTTTGTGTTTGGGCTTCATGAGGTGGCGCAAGTCAGGAGATGGCCGGGGTATCGCGACGAAATATTCTGTGAGACCAGCCCGATCACCAGGTGGTCCACTGGCAGCCAGCCTTCGAACTGCAATCGTCGCAGCATCATGTCCAACTGGCATATTGATCGCCAGAACGGTGAGGATGAGGACAGGCCTTTACCTGAAGGTTGGACTCGAGAAAAAGCCAATTTCTCCCTCCAAGGCCCGTTTTGGAGATCGATAATTTATCAACATCGGAGCTCAGAACATGAGAAGCCTACGTTCTGGTACTATCCGTTCCGAATGCCCAAGATAAACGAGTCCACCCCTTTCAACGTTCCGGAGCAGACGCGGTACCTCTTTTGCAAGACTTGGAAGGCTTCTGTATTGCTCTGCGACCGACGGGACAGGCAAAGAACCTGGAAAGATGCTTTACACATGGAGTTATGGGCCGACGAATTGGAGTTTGGCGAGAGAAGGCCGCGTACAGGACGATTGTGGCTCCATTACGAAGAACAGTTCGAGGAGGAGACTTGTGCTGTCACAAACTCAGATGGACGAATGGCATTCATTGATGTGGTCGCGATAAGCCAATGTTCGTTCAGTGGCATACATATGCATAGTGACGAAGACGTAGACGGAGAGCCGTGGCCACTTAAGGACAGGATAAACATCCTTTGGGTCAAGTGGGAGCAAGGTGTTGCGTATCGAGTGGCTTCTGGGTATGTGTACGGGGAATATTGGTGGCGTCTCGAACCAGAGGAGATCGATCTTGTCTTGTCAGCGTTTGTGGTGTAGTGAGATTGACTCTCAATAGCGGAAGCATACATGTAGCTTTTAGCCTGCCGTTACTGTATCTTTGATCTGATCAATTATCCTGAGTAGTGTGTCCAGTCTCTTTACCCAAACACTAACCCTAATTGCGTGTCGGACCGTTGCTCCGATTACATGCGAAGACACCTCTCATTGTCGCCGCCGCCGCTATATCATCAACATTCTATTCTCGTCCACCGCTGGAGTCAGAATCTCTCACCCTCTCGTATTTATTCTCTCAGATGTCACCATGGCCCAATCTATAGCCGACTCTTGCCAGGTCCGAGCTGCTGCAGACCTAGGCTGAAGCGTAATTTTTGCTACCCCCTTTCAGGCGCTTCAGTCGCGACTATCGCCATTCTGGATTCTTCATCGCTCCGCAATATCAAAGTCGCCCGTGCTCACATCGCATGAGCCTCTCGGATGATATCACCTGTATCTCTAATATACTGATGACTCTGCTTCAGTCCTCGCTCGGGGTGATTGTAGTGACCGAACGCATGCGGCATGCCAGCGTAGCACTTCACTGTCACCACGTTGCCTGCTGCCTTCAGGAGCTCGGCGTACTCGTGGGACTCGTCCCGGCTAAGATCGTACTCTGCAGTGACGATGTGCGTTCGCGGCATGCCTTCGAAAGACTCTGCGAGTATCGGGGATGCCATCCAGTCGTTGAGCGCAGCCTTTCGGAGCTCTGCATGCATCGTCAGCCAGAGTGTGCGTCGGATGTCCCCTCTCCCGCGACTCACCTGTGTCTTTAGGTATCCAGTGGTTCATGAACCAGTCCATACGCGATCTGGGACCCCAAGGATTGTGCTCCACCATCGCCACACTCGGATACTTCTTCGCTACTTCTGACTGGAGAGGCTCCTCGCCGATGGACCATCTGCAAATTGGCGTCAGTCCTTGTACGGTTTTCCTAGCGAGGATACCACGTACCGAAGGTCTGTCGAAGGGACCACCATCAAAGCCAGCTTGAGATCGACTCCCTCGGACTTTGCCATGTGAGACATGACAGCGGTCATGTGGCCGCCAGCCGAGAGACCGCCAATGGAAATACTGTCCGCTTTGATGTTCAGCTTTGACGCTGACTGGCGAGCCTGTTGTCATCCGCATTAGCATCTGCAATCCTCGAAGCCATCCAATTTGCGACATACCCATTGCACAACCTCCCACGAATCGTAGATGGCGGTTGGGAAAAGAAATTCGGGCGCCATGCGATAGTCGACGTCGATGACTTTGATGTTGACATTATTGCAGATACTTCGACACCACGCCGCCTCGCTTTCTAGACCGCCCAGCACCCATCCGCCTCCGTGGTAGTTGAAATGTACTGGGAATGGTCCATTTCCCTTTGGTGTGTATACTCGAACCCGAACGGTGCCTAGAGGCTTCGTTACAGGAACGTCGAATTCTTCTTCGTGGGAAACTTTTGGTCCACTCCAGGCGGCGTATGTGAAGCTATACGCTTTCGGATTCTTGCGATACTCGGGAACGCTGACTTCATCTGCTCTGTATTGGTGACGGCCGTGGTTGTTCCAGAGAGACACCCATTCAGGGTCGAGATGAGGGACCCATTCGGTAGGAATAGAGTGAGTTTCAACGCAAGCGGCCATGATTGCTGTGTTGAGAATGCTGTGTTTGACTGGATGGGATGTGTGGGAGTGATGCAACGGAGGGTAAATTGTGGTACTAAGGCTTGGTAGGTACAGTTCCCATGATATCTTATTATTTACAACAGTATCGTCACAAAGCTTGGCCGTGCGAACAAGCTTTGCCGACGATAGGTCGGCGTTCAATGCCGCCAATCTGATTTATCTGCTCGATTTGTTCCTACGCAATGCCGGAGCACAATTGTTGTAGATACGGATATACCTTGAACTTAATCAGAACGCCGGATAAGGAACCTCTATCTCGGCGTCGCGGGGCCCCGGATTATGTTACATGGTGATAAGGCATGGGTATCATTACGGTAAGGTATGCTTGCAGACGTGTGACTGATGTATAACACCAGCGAGATTCCTCCATTTTCTGAAAGGCCGGTTGAGGACTTCGTCGATCCATCACATTTGGCCTGCTGCGATCTAACTACCATGCCGACCACAGACATCGAGGTCTGTCCTCATGATGTGCATCACGGAACATCAAGCACGCCAGACCACGATGATGCTCCCAAACACGATCAACATGCTGGGCTACGGAGAGTTGCGGGACCTATCCCGTGGTTGCTCTTCCTCATTTGCGTTGTCGAGGTACGACGAAAACCCCTCTTCCATTGGGACCAAGACTGATCAGACTTCGGCAGTTTGGAGAACGCTTCGTCTACTTCGGCGTATCCGCTCCATTGCAGAACTATATCCAGTAAGAACGATAGAATATGAAGAGCTGGACATGACCTGACAAACAACAAGGCATCCTTACCCATTCGATCCGGATACCGGAATTCCTGGCGCCCTAAACAGAGGCCAAGCAGTCGGGTCAGCTCTGGGCAACACACTCAAGTTCTGGTCATATCTTTGCACTGTGTTCGGTGCGATCATTGCTGGTATGGAAGAATTAATCTCCATCTTGACGACAAAGGTACTGACCAAGTACGACAGACCAATGGCTGGGAAAGTTCAAGACAATTCTGGCATCTTCGCCGGTCTACATCCTCGGCATGGTATTACTCGTCGCTACTGCCACACCTGCAGCCATCAACTCCGGTGCATCCTTTGGTGGTCTCATCGCTAGCATCATCATGATCGGCCTTGGTACTGGCGGTCTGAAGTCTTGCATTGCCCCTTTGTGCGGCGAGCAAAACACTGATCAAGGCGAACGATTGACGACTCTGAGGACCGGCGAGGTAGTGATCGTGGATGGCAAGCTCACAACCGCTCGTATCTTTCTGTGGTACGTAAGATACTGGTCGATAAAGCGAAAGTCAAAGCTTACACGACTGCAGGTACTACTGGGCGGCCAACATCGGTTGCTTGTCAGCTCTCATTACTGTCCCTGTGGAGAAAGCCCACTCGTTCTGGCTTGCTTATCTCATCCCACTCATGTAAGTAACATACTCGACAGAATACTTGGAATCAAACACTGACCTCATCTAGCGTCTTCATGATAGTCTTGACGATCTTTGTCGTCTTCAGCAAGAAGGTCAACAAGCTTCCTCCGCAAGGCTCCCCAATTCTCGATGCGAGCAATACTATCAAGATCGCTCTCCGGGAAAAGTCATTCGACAACGCAAAGCCCAGTGTCTTGCTTGAGAACCAGCGGCTAGACATGTACAGTTTCGCACAGTCGGATCAGTACACGGATTCTTACGTCGAACAGGTCAAGACTGGCTTGTTGGCTTGCAAGGTAGATCATCTGTTGAACTTTGCTCTAGTTCCCATACTAATTAGCGACTAGTACTTCCTGCTCTTCCCCTTCTTCACCATCTGCTGGACTCAAATCTTCAACAACCTGATCTCTCAAGCTGGTGAGATGGATCTTGGCAGTACGCCCAACGACTTGATGCAAAATTTGTCCACAGTCTTCATGCTTGCATTTATTCCTCTTCTCGATCGTGAGTATCTTCATCGTAACCCAAATATTAGACCTTCACTAACAACACACCAGTCATCGTCTATCCCGCCCTCCGCAAAGCCAACATCGATTTCAACCCCGTCCGCCGCATCACCCTCGGCTTCTTCTGCGCCTCGCTCAGCATGGTATACGCCTGCGTCCTGCAGCACTACATCTACACCTCGCCGCCCGCCAGCATAGACGTCTGGATCCAAGCTCCAGGCTACATTTTCGGATCGCTCAGCGAGATCTGGGTCCTGGTGACCGGAATCGAAATCGCCTTCAACAACTCGCCCGAGAATCTCCGCGCGGTCGTCACGAGTGTGTTCTGGGTGACGATTGCGGTTGGCGCTGCGATTGGGATTGCTCTCACGCCCGTTTCGCAGGATCCGTACATGGTGTGGACGTATGGCGGGATTGCGGTGGCGGCGTTCTTGGCTGGGTGCGTGTTTTGGATTTGCTTCAGGGATGGTGGGCGGAAGGGGGAGGTCCTTGATGGTGTGGACTTGGGAGGGCGGATCTCGAGGGAGAGTACGAAGAATAATGGAGAGGTGAATGTTAAGACGCAGAAGTTGTAGTTTTGTCTAGTGTTCGGATGAGCACCTTATTGAATTCTTGTTTCCACCGTTGTTCCACACCATGGTCTTCAAAGAGTTGAGCCCATGCTATTGATGATTGATGAAATCAACTATATTGCATGTAGTGGGACAGAGGACTTCCAACTTCTGGACTTCGCTTCGATCGAATCATGACAGGCTATTTGACAGCTTTTTGCGACTCAATCTGTCCACGTTCGAATCCAGAATCGTGCATTACCTGTAGAACGGGATTGAAACACTGCAAAGAAGCAAACCCGCAAAAAAATCATAGCGATGTGCTGTACAGTCCAACAAACGCGTTGGTCATCAAAGCGTGTTTCGTAAAGACATGTAGATCACCGAACCGTGGACGCCACCAATCAGAAGCGACGCCGTGTAGACCCACCTTTAGCGCTCCTCTATCTCTAGGTAGACCCATACCCTATCGAGTTGTCCCGATGCAGCGGCACGACACCGACGGCATCAGGGATTGAGAGAAGCGTTCGGCTTCCACGGGGTGTTAGCGGACGACTATGTAACATAGACTAAAAAAGACAAAGTCTCCGCGATGGCCACGACGGTGGAGGATAGAGACATCGACAAGCTGCTGCGTCCCTAATCTAGTCTAGTCGACAAACGAGACTGGTAAAATGCCTACAGATGTCGTAGTCGTCGGGTAAGAACCATCTGTCAAACCTCAAAGTCAAGACGTTAACCCAAGACCATCCAGAGCTGGCGTAGCCGGTCTCACGACCGCGTACCTTTTGTCTCAAGAACCGCTTTCCACAAACATCACCATCGTCGCAAAGCACTTCCCTGGGGACTACGATATCGAATACGCCAGCCCGTGGGCCGGGGCGAATTACGCACCGTGCGTCCATGCATAGAGTCGGACAATCGCATGATCCTAATGCTAACGGTTTGACCTCGTGTAGAGTCAGCACTAAAGGGAGCAGAGATGCCGACTTCGATGCCAAAACCTGGCCGGAATTGTACAGGCTTGCGTTGACGACGCCTGAGGCTGGAGTACACTTGCAGGGTACGTTCAATAACGATTCGAATGATGGATGGATCCGGATCGCTAATTGAACGGACGCCGCAGAGAACGTGGTATACAACCGCGAGAAGGACGCTCAAAGCGCGACTGCAAAGTGGTTCTCGGAGCTTCTGTCTAGCCAACCGTGGTTCAGCGACGTGGTGCCGGATGTACGTTGGATACCCTCGACCCTTGTTGAATCCTAAGAAAACTAACTGACCTACGCCGCTCCCAGTTCCGCCAACTAGAAGCCTCCGAACTCCCCGAAGGCATCAGCAGCGGCATCTCCTACACCTCCGTCTGCATCAACACGCCCCAATACCTGCACTACCTCCTCGGAAAGTGCCTATCAGCAGGCGTCGTCGTCAAACGAGCAGTCCTCACCAACATCTCCGAAGCCCGGGACCGGCACTCCAGCGGTCGAAAAGCATCCGTAGTCCTGAACTGCACTGGCCTCGGCGCAGCCACTCTCGGCGGAGTACAGGATCCCACTGTCTACCCTGCGCGAGGCCATGTAGTCCTCCTCCGCAACGAGACTGGCGGCCGCATAACGTTCGTCAGCGGCACTGACGACGAGCCTGACGAGACGACTTACATCATGCAGAGGCCTGGCGGTGGTGGGACTGTTGTCGGCGGCTGCTATCAGGCTGGCAGGACGGAAGCGGAGGCTGATCCTGCGATGGGCGAGCGGATTCTTGAGAAAGCTGTCAAGCTTGTGCCTAGCTTGGGGGATGGTAAAGGCCGCGCTGGACTAGATGCGATCAGGCATGGAGTTGGTTTGAGGCCTGTGAGGGAGGGAGGGTACCGGGTCGAGCGAGAGGCGCTTCAGGGCTGGTCAATTGTGCATAACTATGGCCATGGTGGGGCGGGTTATCAATGTAGTTATGGCTGTGCTGGGGAGGCTGTGAGGTTGGTGAAGGAGGCTGCGAGGAGTTCAAAGCTTTAGAGATTTATAATTGCGATCAGTTTGACGTTCCTCCTCAATCAAGTCATCCATTGGGCAAAGATTCTTTGAGGAATGCCACTTACGGACCAGCCCAAACGAGGGAATACACCGCCGCGTTCATCCAAGGAAATTTTTTACGATCATTGTGAGCCCTGAGAAAGCACGATGCATGGTAGAGACAAAGGCAGTGTGTGACCAATCAGTAAGAAAACTCATGTCCGCTGCACGTGAGCAGCGGACAACTTTTTCGGTCGCATCCAGATATCTCGAGTCTATCTTCTTAGAAGCGACATTTGAGTGAAAGCCAACAAGTGAAGAAAAAAGAAGGAGGGTAGCCCACCGGGGCTCCTCAAGCATCATGAAGCATGTGCTCGTCGCTCGTAGTAATCATAAGTCAGTAAGGATAACAGCAAAGGGAAGAAGCCGTTGATAAGGCAGCTCCAAAATAATGCTCTCAAGTCAGGGCATCACAGCCGGCTTCTGCCTCCCTGTCAAAGACCGCCGTCCATGCCGCCGTCGATCTTCTTCATGCACTCCGGGAACTCGGACCAGTCGTACATGACGGCGTCGGCCTTGCATTCCTGGGCGAGCTTCTTGGCCATCTGGTTCATCTTTTCCTCGCCCTCCTCCTCGTTGTACACGCCGACGTAGGCGATGAGCGGGATGCCGGCGCGCAGGGCGGCAGTGGCGCCGGACTTGGAGTCCTCGACGGTGACGCACTCCTCGGGCTTGACGTGCAGCTGCTTGCAGGCGTGCAGGTAAATGGCGGGATCGGGCTTGGAGCTGGGCGGGTCGAGGGAGGTGGCGGCGGAGTAGACGTGCTCGTCCTTGAAGAACCTCATGAGGTTGGTCTTGACGAGAGAGGCGATGACACGGGGCTTGGCGGAGGTTGATACGACGGCCATGGGGTAGCCCTGCTCCTTGATCCATTCGAGCTGCTTGGTGACGCCGGTGCACTCGACGCACTTCTCCGAGAGCTTCTCGACGACCTTGCCGAGCTCGCGGTCAACGTACTCGTCAACCTCATCGGCAGACATCTCGAACTCGTGCTTCTTCTGCAGGCCGATGAGCATGTTGCGGAAGTTGTGGCCGACAAAGTCCTCAAGCAGGGAGTCTGTGTCGTAGCGGGCTTCGATCTTGTGCTTCTCGAGCACCTCGTTGGTAAGATCGGCACATGCCTCGAAGGCGAGGCGCTCTGACTTGCAGAGGGTGTTGTCGCAGTCGAGCAGAACGTACTTGACCTGTGAAGCAGAGGTTAGAGAGTTCTGTCGGCGTGAGGAGAGGACGCGTAGTGCTCACCTTGCCAGCCATGATTGTTTGTTGCGGGGATTGTGTTTAGAGTGAAGAGTGAAGTCAGCTGGGCGGGCGAGGCGTGGTTGTGCGTGGTTGTGGGGATGGAGAGCGATGGAAGTGTGGAGAAGATAGGTGGAGGATGCTGAAGGGTTTATACTGCAAGGAAACAGAAATGTTTTACACACACCAGCAGGAACCGCAGGAAGCAGTCGAGGAGAGTATATAGGTAACACCAAGTGGGAAAGAGCTATCGCCGATCGGCATTGGTTGGCTTCGGGAGACAACAGGTAATGCAGCCACTAACCTCACTTCATGCCAAAGTCTGTCGACATGGTTGGGTGCATGAGGAAGTCTCTAATGATACCAGCGACGTGAGTTGGCCGAAGACATTCTCATGCCAGCGAGATACCACTAAGTTTCATAGCACGAATGCCACCATTTGATTATTGAATCGGTCCTTCGTATACAGTATGTCATGAGCATCCTAGAGCCCATGAGGCAGTGTATTCGACAAACTTTAGCATACACGCAGGGAACAGCACGAGGTAATGAGGCGCCCCCCTCCCCGCGCGGGGCACCAAGATCAACCAAAGAACTATTTGTGATGACCATCCAACCATCCACCATCCACTCTTGCCACTGTGGAAAGGGCTGTTCGGTTCCGATAGCTCCTATATTGTGCAGAGCTCTCTCTTCACTCTCCAGCCCACGTGTAACGTTTCCGTGCGGGAGGAAGGAATCTCTCAATCAGAGGTGCATGTTATGTTGCATGGTGGGCATGCCTGCATCGTCACGGTTGCACAAACACTCCATTCGAAGCGCCGCCCTGACGAAGACGGCCCGATCATCCTCGGTCTGGCCCATCGCAAGTCGCCGAAATAGAAACACGTGCGAGGCGTGAGGTCTCATCACACATGGAGGTTCTGGACAGCGCTACGCTAATCCCCGGGAGACGGGGGATCAATCAATTTCTTCCGATGATTTTTCGTCGTTTCGGTGGTGTAGAGGGCTACATCCAAGTGTACAGCTGATGGCATTTCGGCGTGTTTTGTAGTAAAGTCTTTGAGAGTAGGAATAACAATAAAAACAATCATGCATGTGGAAGACTTGAGTTCATTCTCGTGAGTATGATATCGGATGGATGTATATAAGTCTGCCGTTTCACGTCGTGTGTCGTCTTTAATTCCGGAAGCCATGCTCGTGATATAGCAACATCCGTCGTTGTTGCTGTCCGTTTAAAAAATCATGATCGAACGCCGAGATCGCCCATCCATGCATCACCATCTGGGTGTTTCCCGACATCGACAGATCCAGACTGCTGTCGAGTGGCAACGTGAAAATATAAAAATTAATCAGCAAGGAGAAAAAAAGCAAGCAAACAAACCGCCGCCAGTGAGACACGGTAAGCCTCAAGCGAGAAGCAAGTACACGCAAGAAAACAAAAAACTGCAAATTTTGGGTCGTCGTGTTCGCATCCCATTTCAATATCTCGTAAATGCAGAAGGTGTGCAATCGCACTCTCATCATCGTAAGTCCGAGTTGTCAAAATCTCAAACAGGCCGTCAAACGGTCAAGTATCTCGTCAAATGTAGCGTCGATGAAGTGTCGGGTTGTTGACAGAAGATCGTTGTCATGTAGTGTGCAAAGGGGCCGTTGAGGATGCGTCAAGGTCTTGCAAGACCTCATGATCGTGATGTTCCTCGTAAGTTGGCCTTGGTCGGCGCGGCCGTAAGATACGTCCGTCATTCATGCAGCCCCTCAGGCCAGTGAGAGGGGCCTCCAGAGCTGGTCGTCTTCATGATTCTTGGCTTCTTGGCAGTAGCGGGCTTGCTGGAGTCGCTGTTGTTGCTGCCGGCAGTATTGCTTGGATCGACATGGCTGCTGTGTAGATCACCGCTGCTCGGTGTGTCGTTGCCAAATTCCGCAGTCAGGCTCTGCCCATCGCGGTCGTACTAGTTCGCGCGGATGACGAGCTTGCTGAGGAACTTGCCGCTAAGGCTGTCAAAGTCATCACGGTCGAACTTGGCGCTTTGTTGACCCTTGAGGTATGTCTCTGTGAATGGCATTAGCGGGAGTGATGTATTGGATTGCAAGAAACAAGACTTACCGTATTTGTTGACGTGACCCTTGACCTCGGTCAAAGCGTCACAGATAGCCGGGTTGGAGCCGAGAAGCTGGTGGTGCTTTCCAGTGTCCCACTCCTGAAGACCAGGCAGCTTGGTGGAGATGGCCTGGAAGAGGCCGACGATGACACCGACTGGGGTGGTTTCCATGTCGTCGCAGAACTTGTTGACAGCCTCTTCATCAGGAACGCGGTAGTGGCAGTCGTACTGCATCTCCTCCCAGATGGCGAGAAGGATGGCAGCCAGCATGAAGATCGTGGGCCAGTTCTTCAGCTTGTCACCGGAGTAGACAGAGCTGTACAGAGAAGACAGCTCCTCGAGGATGTCCTTTTGCAGCTCACGCCACATGTCCGCAAGAGCGCACTTGACCTGGAAGTTGATCATGACAGGTGCAACAGTCTTACCGCTGAACTTGCTCGCAGGGTCATCGATACGGCCAACGAACTGCTCCTCGTCGGAAAGACCTTCCACGAGAGTGATGTGGAAAGTGAGGTTGTAGGCGAGGACAAGCTTGAGCGCCTTGCGGATAGCCGGAGTCTTCTCCTTCTGATAGTAGCGGTAGGCAGTCTTGAGGATCTCAGTGACGAAAGCAGTGCCCTCGAAGTAGTCGTCGACAAAGTTCTCGAAGCCCTGGTCGAGGTGGCGATCAAGGTACTCGGACAGCAGAGTGGTGCTGACACCCTCCATGCCAGCCGAAAGCTTAGCGGTGGTGAGCTCGTACTGGTTGAGGGTCTCAGTCTCGATCCAGTCAACGTCGAAGCACTTGTCTTCCCTGACAAACACCTCACGGGCGTTGATAGGCAGGTAGTGACCGTAGCCGTGAGTGATGTAAAGGGTGCGCTCCATGGTGCTGAAGCCCTTGATGTTGTTGACACTGAAGCCAAGGCTGACGTGCCTCTCGTAGTCGGCCTTCCAGTCCTTCATGAAGTAGCCAATATCCTTGATATCAAGACGGGTGCAAGGGACCTGCCACAGGCGGGCGTGGCTAGGCCTGCAACCGCCACAAGGCTCACCCTTGTCGCAAGTCTTCTTAAGGAACTTGCAGCGCAGACAGGCACGGAGTTTGCGGATCTCGTGTGCTTGCTGCCTTTGGTCGGGTCGGAGAGGACCGCGTCTGCGACCAATCTTCTTCTCACCGGTCGCGTCTTTTCTGCTGGTGGGAGACTTCTTGACGATAGCCTTGGTGACTTTGGAAATGGAAGTGCTCTCGGACGGCGACTTGCGACGGCGAAGAGGTGGCGAAGTCGGGCCAGAAGATGTCGGCGAAGTTGATGATGATCCGGCGGATGCGTATGAAAGGGTGACTACACCAGCAGAAGGGCTGACGGCTAATGAAGACGTGGGCGACGACTGCAGCTGGACGCCACGCTCTTGGTTGGCGATGGCAAATCCTTGCGACTGGAGGTACTGTGAGTCGATATAGTCTTGGCTGTGGAACTCGTCGTGTGGCGAGCTCAGAGGCCAGGGCGGGATTTCCTCGTAGCTGCCAGAGAGGTACGATGCAGAATGAGGACCATCCGAGGAAGAGTCCGAGTTGGTGCGGATGTGCAGGTTCTGACTAGGGTTCGACACGGTGCCACTGAACGAGTCCAGAGACTGGCGGTGAGGGTTGAAGTTGATTGCAGACCACTCGTTGTCAGAAAGAGACTGGACCTCGAGAATGGTGCCAGTAGGCGAACTGCCAGGCACGCTGGAGTGGGCAGAGTCGGCGGCCTGTTGGTTGAGGGCGTTTTGCAGACTCAAACTGAAGGAGTTGCCGAGGTCGTTCTGGTAGTCGTTGAGAGGGTAGGCGAGTGTGTTCATCGACTCCATCGGTCCAGCCATGGCCATGAAGGCGTTGGTGCTCATGCCAGAGGTGACAGCAGCGTAGTTCTCAGCAGCCGAAACAGGCATGAAGTCGACGGGCGACGCCTGCAACTGACCGGCAAAGGCACCGAGGTTGTATGTGTTCAAGGGTGATGATGAGGAACCTTGTGTCGAGTACTGTTGCTGCTGCGAGTGTTGTTGCTGTTGATGTTGCTGCTGGGCCTGGAAGGCAGCAGCCTGCTGGAACTGGAATTGCCAGTCGGTAGGCATCATGGTGGCAAAGTCCATGTTCAGGCCAGTGGACTGCAGGTGGTTGATGGGCGTGATGTGAGCATGGTGGCTGCTGGGCCGACTGAGCTGGCTCTGCTGGTGCTGGTGTGGTATTGTCGACTGCTGAGGAACCATCTGGCGGTGCTGACTTGAAGCAGACGCGGCCTGGGGCAGGTATTGGTGATGTTGGTGATGTTGGTGGTCACATGAGTGCGAATGTTGATGTTGGTGATGTTGGTGCTGATGTTGAGGTTGATGTTGTTGCAGTTGGTGTTGCTGATGCTGTCCATGCTGCTGCTGCTGTTGCTGATGTTGTTGTAGCCCTTGCTGACTCGACATTGAATGCGAGTGTGAATGCGAGTGCTGGTGCTGCGGGTGAGACAATCCTTCGTTGTCCATGGCGGCCTCGAGTGATAGTTGCTGTTGCCAGGCAGCGTGAGGCTGATTCGGGTAGTGAAAGGTAGGATATGATTGTTGGCGAGGATCGGCGTTGGGGTCGAGGTAAGCGGCGGTGAAGTCGAGCAGGGCGTCCTGCTGGGTGAAGTCGAGGTGCTCCATGGCGCGTGGAACAGCGAGTCCAGGCAATATACTCGAAAGGATGACCCAAAGTGAGGTGAGATGGTGAGCGGAGCAGCCGTGGCGGGTGCGAAAAGCTAAGACAAGCTGGTGATCCGGTTGTTTGTGATCTGGCTTGCTTGGGTGATGCTGGGGGATGGATCGAAGAGGAGAGGCGATGTTGCTGCGTACACCGCTGCCCGTGAAGGACGAGGTAGTGGAAGAAAGACGAGGGCAGGTTGATCGGTGAGAGTGAGCGGGCGCGACCTGTTGCAAATAGCGGTCTAGGACTAGGACTCTAGCTACATGCAAGATATGCGAGCACGCGTGCACCCGCTACGCTAGCCGACTTGTGGGTTGTGGGTGCGGCGCCGGCGATCTCGAGGTGCAGCAGTCCCGATGTAACGTGAGCCTATGCGATGGAAGATGAAACGTGTGTTGTTGTCGGATTGTTTTTGGTGGTGGTGTCGTTTCGTTTTACAGTATTACCTACATAACACTGGCAGGCAGGCACGACCGACGGGCTTGTAAGTGAATACATAGATCCATGGATGGAGTAAACACCCGTGAATTATTGCCCTGATCGACATCTCCCGTAGCTGTCAAGATCCTTTTTGCCTGCCCCACTGCACTAGCCCTAGTCAGTCTCTACAGTATACACTTGGCTAGCCGCGTTGTGGATGGCTGGAGACGAAGCGGTGAGCGGTGTGCAAGTTTCCTGCCACTCACAACTCGCTGAGAAGAAGAGCCCCATCTCCGCCGAGAGCAAATGCAGCTTCGAAAGTGAAAAGTAATACTGAAGACGATGATAATACCACGGCCATCAATAATAATAACAAACAATATAACACTCCCAGCCGCCGTTTATCCCCCCCCCTCTTCACCCCACATCCAGCGCCGATACTTCTTCGTCCATGCCACCTGTCTGTCTCAAACCCCTCTGCTGCCAACTTTCCCATATCCTAGTTCCTGCAATAGCCAGCAACGATAAGACTCGCATTCTCGCAAGTACCAAAGTACCCAAAAGTCCCCACCTTCTTCTTATGTATCCTCGACACCACGCCACGTCCCTCTGAGTCGCGTCACGCGGTACGCTTACTACTCGGTCGATCACCTGCACGCGCGCGACTCGCAAGGCCATCCACGGCCTCCCAACACACGCCCCGACCCAACAAAAAGCCCTCATCTGGCCACTCCTAGGCCGAGATAGCCTCGATTGTAGCTCGCTCCGAATGGCGCAACACACGGGAGTGACAGACAGGACAGGCGTGCAAGCAGGCATGCGCGCAAACGGCGCCTATATGATGTGTTCTGCACACCACCCACACCACAATATAGCGTCGGCGCGGCGGCTATAATACATAATGACCTGCAGACGTCCGTCGGACCCGGCATCAGCTCGCGCGCAAAAGACTCGGCGCGGCACATGACTACAGTACGGGTGGACATGAATTGTTGCTCTTCCAGCTGAGGGGGAGCTCGCTTTTTCCCTCCTCCTGCGCGCTTGCGTGCTCCCATCGCGTGGCCCAATGATCTCCCGCCGTGCTCGTGTCGTGCCTGCAACACACACCACACCTGCAGAGGGCGTGTCACCGAGTTGCGCCACTCATCACTCGCTACGAAACTCTGCCTGCAGAGACTTACATGTACCTGCTAGGTTTGTCCTTGAAGAGTCTTGCCTATATGGTCTGCTTGCCTTGTGTTCCCTTCGCCACCATGATTCCTGAAAGTCTTTCCAATTGTCGGCTGCTCGAGCAAGGAGGCAGCGTGCTGCATGCGTGGCATTGACGAGAAGAATCCCGTGGTTGGGTGTGCGCAACGACGTCTCTCTGCGTGCGTCGTGCATGAATGCGTGCGAATGCATGCGTCTTGCCTCCCTTGCGTCGCTTGAGGCTGATTGTCCAAGGTCTATCTTTTGTAGTCATGCCATCGACTGCGGTAACATCAAAAACACGCCCACTCCAGTGAGAGAGCGTTCTTCAAAATCTCTACTCCTAGCGACGACGATGGCGATGTGGGCGGCGGGATGGTTCTAGGGCGGTGCTGGGACTCGTCGACATGCAATACGGCAAACTTCAAGTGTCAAGTGTCACGACTGCGGTGCTCCTGTTGCTTGACAATGGCGGTCTGTCCGATACGTTGCACTGCTTGGGATAATTTTCCGAACGCCTGGGAAGAATCACGACACTTACATCTTCTTCTCAATGTCTGTGTCGAAACTCATGGCAGTACAAGGGGATTACCCAGACCACTGGAACTTCGCGGATATTCTGCAAGACATCAACAGCGCCTACCGCCTCATGAAGAATCTAGGAAAGATGCATTTCGCGTGGCCGACGCTTGAGGTGTGACACTTCACGTTTTCCAGCATCGGGAATGGGAGCTTCTTGGACGGTATGACCGGCTTCAGCGAGAATATGGGTTTCCCAGGGAGCTCGCAGTCTTGTCGCCTCTCGGAATTTTCCAGGCTTCTGTCTTCAGGCTTGGACGTGTGAACGCTGTCTGCGTCAATGTTCTTCGCTTCAGAAACCTCTCAAGTAACTCTCTTGTTGTTTCCGGACTCGCCCTAGTCAGCCAGAATCGCCCAGACGTCCGCGCAAGGTTTCTCGGTGTTGCAATAGCAGGTAAGACGTGTTCAGTTGGCAGGGCAGGGCCTGGCCCAGGTGAGTTGACGTGAACTGCAGCCCATTCTTTCGTAAGCATCGCACTTATGCGGCCGTGGTGAGTGATGTGATACTACTGTTCGGTCATCCTCTTTACGCAAAGATCCTAACCGCTACGAAACCGCCGTGTGGTAAAGAAGTTCCAGTATCGAGGAAGCCACGCGTCCGATCTGTGATCCAGTATCTTTTTTGCAACGCCTGCAGTACATCCGAAACACGCGACACATCTCGTCGTTCCCACCGGCGCACCTCCGATCCGATATCAGTCTCACCAAGTCCAGACTCCCAGGGTATGTAAAGCGAAAGCCCGGCTATATGCGGAACACCGGCGGAACAATTCGACAGCGATTCCCTCCCACCACGAGCGCGAAACCCATGGCAGAATCGGCGTTTGCTGTTTCGAGGGATTTAACGGACGGAAGAATATATTACAGCGCTTCCAAAACCAGCCCTGCCAGCGAAGCCCGGCGAGTTTGCGCTGCTCCGAATTCTTCCGATGGGCAGTTTGATGCTTGGTATAGCCGGTGGACTCGGGTATGTCGCGCCGAGAGGGACAACCACAATACGGGGGTTGTGGATACGCGGTACGGTAGTGATGGATGATCCTTTTGAGGCAGGGAAATGGAGAGTAGTCTAGACCTTCTTGTCCGGTACGGTATGTGAAAGATCGGAAGAAGGGGTTGGACGTGGACGTTAAGTAATGCAGGTACTGTTTTGAAGAGACGTTTGGCAATGAGACATTTCTCTAAAGATTCTGGAAGACAACGTTGTCTGGTACCGCGGATGGCTTGGGAGGCGTGAGACCGGCTATCCGAGTCCGGACGGTTTGGTCCCAGAGCGTGGGATGGCGTTTATTTCGCGTAGTGAAGTGAGATGCGGCTTTTTGGTTTCGATAATATATGGAACCGCCAACGAGGAGACAGTGATGATCCCGGAGAAATACCTATGATATTCAGCGGCTATACAAGTCAAATTGCTAGACAACGAAATTCGAATTCGAGGAAGCACACAACCAATGGATATTCGAACAATCATGTTCTTGCAGGTGAGAAAAATAATTGACATGAATATTCTAGGCCGAGCGGCTCTGGCAAAATGCTTAGGAAGAAGATCCGCGCAGCAGCTCCGCGGCCCTGCATGAAGAAACCTGTGCGGTAGAGGTTCATATGCTTGGGTAAACGAGTCTACTTACTTCAGTCTTCACAAAAAGTTTACACGCATTAGAAAAAAAACTGCATTGCGAACACACACTTCCAAGTGATGCCAAAGTGATGCTGGTGTTGATCAAGCGTAGCATGACCATCTTCGACATCATCCGCGATTTCTCGACTCTCCACTCGATTCTCCAGGCCAAACCAAACCTCTCCACTCCGTCATTCCCCGAGCCCACTTCGGCCCCGCGCCCTTGCCCTTGCCCCTCGTCTTCTTTACCACACGCCCGAGCAAGAGACTCGAGAAGAGCTCAGAGCCGAATGGTCGCGAGCAAAATGCTGTTGCCGAGCTATAAAGTGTCCATGTGCCCGTCACTCGCGGCCGTGGAACGAGCTGGCCTGACTGACTGCACTGCACTGCACTGCACTGATTGACAAGAACAAACTCAGCATTACAAACCGCTCCACGTTGAATCATCCTCCGCCTGAACAGAGCGTTTGCTACTCCACCTTTGTGATATCATCCCGACACAACCACCTCTGAGACGTTGCCAACACCGCCTGGAGGAAAGATTGAAAGCATTGATCTGGCTTTTCCCTTGTGCACAGCAACCTCACTCACCACAACAACCTCTTTCCACGCCAACATCCGCCGCAACTTTCACGAATCCCTACAACACTCTACACATCCACAAACATGTCTGCAAACGGTCAAGGCGGTCCCGCTGGTGACGAGAAGATCAACACCGATATTGTCACTCTCACCAGACACCTCAACGAGGAGCAGACCAAGCACTCAGAAGCCACTGGTGATTTCACGTATGTCTAGCAGACCTTGTCCAGCGCCTTGATTATAGAGATGTTCTTACTAACAGCACTTCCAACAGCCTCCTCTGCCATGCTCTCCAGTTCTCCTTCAAGTCGATCGCCTACTACATCCGCCGCGCCAGCTTGATCAACCTGTCAGGTCTTGCGGGTAACACAAACTCCACCGGTGACGACCAGAAGAAGCTCGATGTTATCGGCAACGACATCTTCATCTCTGCGATGCGCTCTTCCGGCCGCGTGCGCATTCTAGTCTCGGAAGAAGAGGAGGAGCTCATCGAGTTCCCTGCTGGTCCCAACGCAAAGTACGCAGTTGCTTGCGATCCCATCGACGGCTCTAGCAACCTGGACGCCGGTGTCTCGGTCGGCACTATCTTCGGTATCTACAGACTCTCCGACAACGCCGCGGGCAAGAAGGAGGATCTGCTTCTCCCCGGTACCGAGCTCGTCGCCGCCGGTTTCACCATGTACGGCGCCTCCACCCAGCTTGTCATGACCATGAAGGACGGCCCTGTCAACGGCTTCACCATGGACAACTCGCTCGGCGAGTTCATCCTCACCCACCCCGACATGAAGATGCCCAAGAAGCGATCCATCTACTCTTGCAACGAGGGTAACAGCAAGTACTGGGATGTCGCGACCAAGGAGTGGTGCGACACCATCAAGAACTACGAGAAGCCCTACTCTGCCCGTTACATCGGTTCCATGGTTGCCGATGCATACAGGACGCTGCTGTACGGCGGCATCTTTGCCTACCCTGCCGACAGCAAGACTCCCAAGGGCAAGCTGCGTATTCTGTACGAGTGTGGTCCCATGGCCATGGTCTTCGAGCAAGGTAAGTCGCACTTCCCCATTACACTTCCATAAAAGCAAGGCTGACTTTTTCCCTTTCCACAGCCGGCGGCCAAGCAGTCGACAGCAACATGGCCCGCATGCTCACAGTCGTCCCCGAGAGCATCCACGACCGCAGCGGTATTTTCCTCGGCTCCTACGACGAGGTGCAGCTCGTCATCGACATCCACAAGAAGCACGGCATCGTCGCCAAGTAGAGCGAGGACAGAGTTGAACCGCAGGTTTTTGTAACGCCAGGATACCATACGATTTGCGATGATTAGGGATGAGGAGAAGCTTTTTGGGATGCGTCTGTGTCGCATCGCTCAGGGGAGCATGATGGTTTTTCTTTTTCTGTTCTGGGTCAAGGGACCTTTTTCCATTGCGATTACTTAGGGTAGTCGCTGATGCGAGAGATGACTTCAATGTGAATACTTTGACAAGCAATTGTGCGATGGTATAGTGAGAACCCATACCACGGAGGTCCATGAGATGCAATGGATGGGTGTGTTAACAGGTGAGCGTCTCTCGTTGTATATTGTACTAGATGACAATACACAGGACGTCTGGTTAGTCGATGTGCAACTGCATATTACGAAACAACGCAGGCATGTGCTATGAGACTAGCTAGCTATGTACAACACACCGACACACCGACATGCATTCCGGCGCTCTACTCTACGGAAGTCCTACTGCATTACCTTGAGCCGCACTTACACGCAGCATGCAACGTGCGTCTTGACTCACTTCGCTGGTCTCTCTTGCTTTGACCTTCAACCCGTCATTGCTCATGAAGCAGTCCTTCCACGTCAGGTTGCAGTCCGGACTGTCTTCCAAACCTAGGCCCACCGGCCTCCGATGCAGCGGAGGACCCACGCATATCAAGTGTTGGATATCGTAGGCAGCCACCGCACACTTCCAGGTGACGTTCTTGCCAACGCACCTCTGTCTTATCGGCGTATCTAGAATACATAACAAGCCATGAGACCACTCGCCCAGAGTTTGTGATCCGCCATTGCCCGCTATCACGAACACACTACCCGGAATACGACTCGAACACTACCACCACGCCCTCACACCCCGAAGGTGAGACGCTGCTTTGGCAGTCTCTAGGTCGCCTTTACAGCGAGCATTACTGATTAAGTACCTAGTCCTGTGGGCCCAGCGCTCTCATGCGACAGACAACCACCGTAACGTGGTATACCTAAGGGTCAACCTCCCCGGCATTGAGGAACAGACCCTGAAATACGACCTGACGGAGACTGGTCTGCGTTTCGAATGCGTCGCCAAATTCCACGAGCAAGATGAAAGGGCATACCAATTCGAAGTCGACTTTTACGACAAAGTTGTGCCGTCCGAGTCTGCGAAGAAACTCAACAGTCGAGGTTTCTCCATGACGATCCGCAAGGGCAAAGCCCAGACGCAATACTGGCCACGTTTGACGAAAGACAACTTCAAGATTCCCTTTATTAGGGTGGACTTTGAGAAGGTGAGTCCTTTGCATGACCCATCTCGCTTTACGAAAAGACCTCATCTTAGCTGACACTCTTCCTTTAGTGGGTTGACGAGGACGAGCAAGACCGGCAAGTGAGCGGTGTGGACGACCAGCTCCCAAACAGCGCTGGGTGGTCGATCGATGATCATGTTGGCGGGAACGGGGACTCTTCGTGACGAAGACCTTTGACAAGATTTAACAATAAGCCATACTTCAAATAATCACAACTCTTTCCACCATCACCCAGCTGATCCCAAATCTTTCCGCAACACATATCGGTGACCGAGGGAAGCAGGACGGCCACGAGGGTGAAAGAATACAATTGAAAGAGCTGCAGCAGAGCCCCTCAAAGAGTGATGCTATCAACTATCGCACAGTGTCAGTTCAGTGAAACCAGCGAGAAAGTGCTATTGAGAAGTCGTCTTCTCGCGCCGCGGAGAGCCTGAGTGTGTGGTAGTACCATCAGCTTCCGCGTATCACTACCAGACTGACGCCGATGAGAGAGTACATAGTACTCTGCAGACGTCGATAGCTTATTGGTGAGAGATTTGGTCACGCGGTGGCATCATCGGCTCTCGCATGTTTGTGGAAACAACTTCGCCATTGAGAGAGCACCGCTCAGACTTCAGCTTCTCTTAGCCGAATACCATCGACTCCCGCACGTCATTGGTACAGTAACACGCCACTGAGATACTGTATTTATATACATCTTGTTGCCCAACACGTTACTAGCTTGAACTGCTTTCATCATGGTCATACCGCGAACTAGCAAAGGAGAAGAACAGAGATGCTGCCGCTGAGAGTCGTTCATTCATTTGGAAAGTGAATAGTTTGAGGCTGGAAGGAAAGAAGAAGAACAAGAAGATATTGTGTGATCATCTGTACTCGAAAGGCAGCTGCAGAAGAGGAAGGATAATCTGAAGACTCCTACCACCGCGCTCTCATTGCTGCTGCTGCTGCTGTTGCTGCTCGAGTGTGGGCTCTCTATGCCGCTGAACAACCCGTACGGTGTCGTCCACGAGCTCCGGGAACGCGGTCGCAAACGCCGGACCAATGCTCCAGTTGCCCAAATAGGTTATGTGGTCTATGAAGGGGCGGCTGAGCTCGATCGAGGGCAGCTCGCCAGGTGTGGCCGATGGCGTGATGTTCAAGCACGAATTTTGCGGGTACGGCCAGTTGACAGACATTGTGCTCGTGAAGGTGACGAAGAAGTCTTCGAAGTGAGGGCGTGTGCCAGGCGTGCGAGCCAAGTACAACTTCCGGCGCATGCTGGGCCAGGGTAGGTAATCGATCCACACCGGGTGTTGGTTGTCGGCAGCTTCAGGGATCGGTCGCGCCCAGCCTGGGCAGTTCTCAAGGCAGGATGTGCATGGGCAGACGAACCAACGCGCTAGATAGTACATGCCGTATAGAACGGCAAGACGCTCAGGATCACGGTCGATGTCAGGGAATTTGGAGAGGATGTTGAGAAGAAGAGGCGTCAGGTTGTCTGTTAGAGCGCCACGCTTTGCGTCTGGGTGGGTCAGGCTTATAAGCGATGGTTTGTCAGGCCCAACGACTTGGGACAAGGGTACACCACTGGCGAACTGGGCACGGCGTTCTTGAACGAACGAGCCGACAAGATGATCGAGCGGACAGGTTCTGGTCGAGCGCGAGAGAATGCGCGAGGCGTTCCCCGATTGATCGATCGACAGTGAAGTATTCGGTTTGGAGACTGGCGAACTGTGCTGTTGTTCCAGGAGAAAATTCACGCCGAGACGCTCGCCGTTATGATCACTTGGCTGCTGCATTTGTGCTGCAGGTGCAGACCGTGGCTGTTCATATGGAAGACTGTGAGCTGGATAATGGTGATGCGCCTGAGCCTCGGGTGTCCACTTCCTTGCTTGGCCCTCGGAGCTTTGATAGTGAGATGGGGCGCCCGCCGGGGAGTCCGTTGCGCTGGAGGTGTTGGGTGAGCGAAGATCCGGGTGTAAGTGCTGTTGAGGAGCCTGCTCGTACTGCTGGGCCGGTGAGGGCTGGACCTGAGGGTACTGGGAAGGTGTGGAATGGACCGACGCGGATGGCAATGGGCTTTGCTGTGCAGTCAAGGCAGCTAGTTCTGTTCCGTCTAGTGTAAGCAAGGCGTCGGCAATCAGCGCACGATAAATCAATGAAGTCTCACCATTGAGACCCGTCTGGCCTAGATCGCGATTTCCAACAATGCCGGCGACAGCGGCCAGGCGTGTCCTCAACGCTTCACACTCCTGCAAAGCGCGATCGCGGTCTGCCAGAGCCCGTTGGAGCTCTTGGTACGGTTGTTGGCTCTCGAGCTCACGAATGCGCGCCTCGAGTCCCTCGATGGTGTTCTTCGTCCTTTCGCGGATGGCGCGTTGGGCCTCACGGTCGTTGGCTCGCTTTTTTGCCAACTGTTCGGGCGTCAGGTTCGCAACTCCTCTGGAGCCAGGCTGGCCAGCCTTCCGTTTGCGGCCATTGGGTGCTGCTGTATTGTTCGGCGTGGGGATGTGAGGTTGTGAGGATTGGGCATGCTGCTGCGGTGGTGGTGGCGCAGAAAGGGCGGCAGCGGCGGTCTGCTGGTAATCGTGGTGTTGAGGCTGCTGGGTCGGATGCTGAGGATGCTGAGGATGCTGAGGGTGCTGCGGATGCTGACCAGGCGGTGGCAGAGGGTAGGGCGAAGGCGAGGGGTACGGAGGATGCGGGTTCATGGCTAGGGATTCCAGATGGGACGCTGGGCAGTACTGCTGCAGAGGTCAAAATCAAGTCATGTTCGGCCGCAGATTGCTTGCCATGCATCAAACTTGACTCGTGGTTCCCGAAGGATTCTAGCTTTTGAGACTGATATGGAGTTTACAGGGATAATTTGCGGAGTGACTCGCTTAGCTCGTATGTAACTTCCCATTTCACTTGACATTGGGTGTGATATCACGTGATGCTTGCTTGACTGGCCCTGCCTTCCAACTCCATCATGATGGATATAAACAGCTACTAATCTCTCATTGTCAATATTGAGGCACAACAGCAGAGCGCCAGTAGGTTCTACATTGCTGTAACAAAATGTCTGTACTGGGGGCACAACGAAAAGTATAGCAGCTCCATAGACGATCTCCAGAGCTCCTTATCGTCGCCTCGTCGCTCTGTGGCACACCACCCTCAGAGCCTATCATAGGCGTCTCTGCAACTCCACTATGCACCACTAGCGGCTCGCTACCGCACCGGCGGTTCGTACAAATCTTTTCCAGACGACGACTCTAAACGAGGCGGGATGTAACGTGAAGACAAATGCACGTGCAAGGTGGAGGCGAGTTATATCTCGAGGGTCATATGCCAGCCGAGATCGTGCTACCGACGCGTTCGGACTCGATCGTGTTTATATCACACCGCTGAGAGCTACGCCTACGGGTGTTGGGTCGCGAGGAACGATTGCGAGACGCGCGTCGGGGCACTTCAGGTATGCTGCGTTATAATGGCTACTTGTCAGCCGAGATGATACACACTACCTTAGTACCCTTGATTGAGTTTGCTGCAAGTTACCACTGAGAGCGACATGACTGCTAGATTGTATCTCTGATACACTCGCGGACTGTCTACGTGCTACCTTAGAAGGCCGAGTTCATTTGCTTTGACAATACCGCCGAGGAACAACGTGGTGGGTGGCTATGAAGGGCTCTGTAAATTGTCTTGCGATTCCATTCGTTTATAAATATGTGTAGCATGGTATTGCAAACCAGGAAAGTGAGATTCGCAGGTTTCTTCTTCTGCTCTGTTTTCCCATTGGCGAAAGATTACATTACTCATTAACATGTCCATCGTGCAAGGCCACACGTTGGGGGGTCCCGTCTTGGTATAAACAAGTCCTTGCGAGTCTCCACGGTGGTTTGGAGCAATCGCACAGGGGGGGTCATCAGTCGCGTGGAATGTCTCCGATCACTGAAGCGCTGGTCCAAGCCGTCTGGTGGTGGTATGGTTGGTCTGTCGATTGCTGATGGCTTTGTGTCCCGCATTGCTGGGTGTTGCTGGGTGGCCCGGATTCGATGTGATGCCTGAAAATCCATTTCCGTGAAGGGCTCTCTCCGACCATTTGTCAAAGGCGTCTGAACCAGTACGGCCACTACGGAGATGCAGCACATGATCTCATCATCGTAGCGAGTTTCAGGTTCGGCTGTTCTGGGGGCGCCGGGGAAATTGCTGGCTGGACCGAAACCTCTGTATCCAAATATGGTCGGGTTCGGTTGATTCGCGCCTAATTTGGCAGTTGCAAAATAATCCTCGAAGATCATGACTGAAGCGTTCATCCATTAGATACGCGGTGATGCAGCACACTGCCCACATCACTTTCCAGAGTTGTCAGGCTTGTAGAACTCAGGCGACGGTTGGGCGCTGCAAACTCAGCTCCACCGGGAGCTGTGAGTCTGTCCTCTTCTTCCGCCGCGGGCATCCTGATCACAGAATTGAAGCTTTCTTCGCTCTCTATTCCACTCTCCTGCATGTACGGCGTGGCGGCTCTAGAGAAAGCCGTACGGGCAGTAACTGGGCTGCGCGCACTTGAACTGTCACTCTCCGACCGAGGTGGATTCGGGGTTGCAAAGTGCAGCACGCTACCTGCAGTCTCAGATGGAGCCAGACTAGACAAATCGGCATCAAAAGTGGAGGATGAGTCGTCGCTTCCGGCTTGCGCTCGTATCTGAGCGGTGATCTCTGGCCGGAGCTCACCAATGCCCTCCAATAGCTGCGCGAATACCGCCATAAGACTGTTGAACTCGTTCTCAGGGCAAGGTCGGCCGGAGAAGCGGACTTTCTCGTACATGGTGAGAAACTCATGGCCCACTGAGGGCGGGTTAATCAGGCCAAGATAGGAAAGCTGCGTAAGGTATTCTCTCAAGCCCATTGTCTTCTGGCGACGCAGTGTCTCCATAACCACCTGGTCGACAAGAGGGGCTTCATTCTCGTTGAAAAACCCTTCCTCAGCGTTGGGATCCGGCGGTGCAAGACTCACAGCTCTCGCCTCGATCAGGTGTGGAAGTTCTGCAATGACAGTCGCGAATTGCAGATTGCCCAGAGTTTCGCTTTTCGCATGCGCTGGAGCAGTCCAGCCTGCGTGGTGTACCTCGCCCCAGGGCGCTTTGGCCGGATCGATGACAATCGCTGAACCAATCGTCCATTGTTCGATATCAAAGCCTCCGGTGACGTGGTCCTCATCCGTGAGCCATCCTTCTTTTTCTGCGCGTACTATCTCCCCCATGGTATCCCTCGGCCTGGACTCCCACGCGACCACCGCGCTGCGCTCCAGCTGTGCAGCAATCATCTTGCGCACGTTCCGGCCAACCTCGCCATCTTCGACCGGGATGTAAGCTTTTCCGACGCCAGCCATGACGGAGCGGTTGGTGTAGAGGCGCGAAGAGTAGATGAAGATGGTAATTAGGGCAGTGAGGACGTATGTACCACCAATCATGAAGACGTATTGGAAGGCTTCACTCTTGATTGCAGTCCAGAGCATAGTACCAGGAGTGATAGCCAGAATGACCAGAGTGATGAGGAAAAGGGTGGTGTAAGTTGTGCTGTAGAAGATACGAAAAAACGGAATACGGAAAGGGAGCACATGGCCAGGACGGCGGCGTCGAAGCTGCGAAAGGCGATGCAGCAAGGTGGTGCTAGAGAAGTATCGAGGAGGCATGTTGGCGTGCGGTTACCGGTAGTCTGATCAGAAGGGCGGGTTGGAGGTGGGTATGCGCCGGGGATGAATGTACATCACGGGTTGTCGGGGCTGCTGGATGTGCATGCTGGAGTGAAAGATGCCGATTGTGAGATGTCCGCCTGGGTGAGAGAGATGTCGTTGGAGTCTGCCAACTACATGTAGCTGTGTTGTGTTGTTAACTTGTTGCGCGTAGAGTATGTGCAGAATGATGACGATCGGCCGAGGCTTAGCCTCCACTTGCAGAAAGAAGGACGTGATGCGGGATGCGGGATGCGGCACATGCTAATCTCCGAAGACGTGGTTGTGATTAGGCGCCGTTAGTGGTGTTCGCAGGACTATAAGACATCAATCCTGACCCTGAACATGAGATGAAGTAGTTATAGCCAATGTGTTATTGATCTGAAATGATGAACACAGTACCTGTTCAATCCAGGGCTGCCGGGCCTGCTCTCGTCGGACCACTTCACTCGTCGTCGGATATCTCAGCGGCACTCAGTCCGTCCGTCTTACCCGAGTTGCAGGATATGAGTTGCATCAATACGAGAGCCGCGTAATGGTGATTTTCCCATTCAAATGATAAATATTGCTTCAGCCTGGAATACGATGGCGTGGAGATTGCCAGTATCAAGGGTCGAGACAAAGTTTCCATGTCTTACTGCAGTCTCACCGGGGCTTGGCGCAGCACGACATCTCATCGCATAACTTCCATGCTTATCCTGTCGCCTCGACTCCATCACGCCATACAATCGCTAAACAATAATGACTGCTTGATTCGACGACGCCAACTTGATTAGACAGGCAATCGTGCCTCGCCCCACCCGATAACATGCTGTTGGTGTACTACTGAGAGCCATCTGCCAGCTGCATACAGCGTTGCGCGCGCCAGTATCACGCCACTCTGCCTGCAAAAGTCATGGTAGACATGTCTGGTCCGTATTACAACCCATCGATTCCGTTCGCCGTGTCTTTCTCGCCTTGTCATACTATGGCGACGGCTTCATTACACCCGTTTTTAACAACTGATACAGGCTTCTGGGGTGATTTGGCCTTGAAGGTACTCGTCAACGTGAGCCCTTCTGTTCAGTGGGCAAACAAGGTAGCAGAACCTTGGCTAGGGCTACCGTATGGCGTCTATCTTCATGGCGGTCGACCGAGACGTCCAAGGGCCCTGACCATGGCTACCGCCTCACCCGAACAATCCGCCTGGTATCGTCTCCAACTCTTTGCCGCGTTGAGTTCTGGGCAAATTTGCAACGAACAACCCAACTCCGGATTCTTGTCCAGACTTCCTTTGGACGTACGCATGATGATATACGACCTCGTCTTGGGCGGATCTACCATCCACGTCTCAGCTGGAGACAACCACTCGCGCATTTACCATTTCATCTGCCAAGTACCTCAACGAATCACCGAGTCTCAAATCCATGGCCAATGTCACCAGCTCACTACGAAACGTCCATCAGCTGCTCCACGCGAGCAATACGCCCAAGCAACCGGTTTACTACCCTTGTTAGTGACTTGTCGAAAAGTCTATTCCGAAGCCATCAACACACTATACAGTTCAAACGCGTTCGAGTTCACTCAAATACACACCGCTTTTCGATTTCTCACACGCATGATCCCACAACCGCGCCTTCCGGCTATCCGCCACTTTGTCCTCAAGATGGCAGTTCCCCGCCACCCTCACCTCAACAGTCGCACGAAGCGTGACTGGGAAGACTTGTTCAAACTCTTTTCAACCGAGATGACTGGTTTGCAGTCTCTTTATTTGACGCTGGGAATGCTAGAGAGCGTCAAACAGACGATCAGGGACACTAGCGATTCCGAAGGCGCCTTGTGGATCAAGCCTATGATGGGAATGGCAGTCGATGCATACAACAGGCGAGGCTGCAAGGTCCAGCTCGTCATTGACGGCTTCTCTCATGACCTCATCCAAATCTATCGGTCAACTCCAGTCGGGCACACCGAAGTCTTTCCTGAGATGAAGATGGATGGCGCTTGCACGACATTGCATCAGCGGATCAGAACTTCTCTAGGCGGACAAGGGTGAGGCAGTGACCCTGACACGGGTTTGGCAGCAAATGCAAACAACTCTCAAACAAGACCAGGGTCAGAAGTTGACGACGTGGCTGTCACCAGTGAAGAGCAGGCAGTCAAAATCTCGCTTTCCAAGCACATGACGGTCAGTACACGCTCTCATCGTGGAATCGGATCACCTTCCGGCGTCCAGACCTCGAGTCCTTTCACCTCGTTGCTCGAGCATGGCAAATTCAGACGGAGCAAATGAACGGAAGGGACCTGCGCCATCCATAGGATCCCTTACAACGGCCCTGGTCACTGCAATGACGATCAAAGCCTTCGATCGTCAATCGCCGGCGCAGAGACAGACGAAACACAACTTCGGCAGAGCAACACCTACAATTCTATCAACGAAACATCCCATCTTCACATCAAGCGCCTTTGTCCAGCCTTCATACGTCTACTTTGACAACCATGACCGCCGAAGCACCGCCGCCGCTAAGCCGTCTCCACCAAGGCCTGGCCTCCACTCTCCGCACAGCATTTCATGCTTGCATCCTCGTCGTTAGCTGCTTGTTTCCAGCCAGCCTACAAGACCCATGCAACATCCTCTGCGCTTCATGCACAGCATTGGTGGTTTAGTGGTAAAATTGGCCGTTGCCACCCGAAGTCCTTCTTTCACCAGAGAAGACTTCAGATGATTTCGGCCAGCCCCGGGTTCGATTCCCGGCCGATGCATGCCCGCTCGCATTGAGTGAATTTCCTTTTGCAGTTCATGTGTCCTGTTACTTCTACCCTGGGAACATGGATGGGCCAAGCTGGAGCTTCAAATCCTTCTCCAGGAACCCAACCGAGATGCTCGCTGGCTGGCCGAACACGTCGGCTTCGATTGGGTCCCCGATCCAAGCTTTTTGCCTCTTCCTCAGCCTGAGCCCAGTATGTTGGCCACGAACCTCACACCTGCCATCTACCAAGCACTCTTGCTGCAAGCAAACGTCCATGCCGGCTGCTCTAAGCGGACGCACCAGAATTCCTCAGGTTCTGAACCTGCAATGTTGAGCCACTTTCACCGAGCATTGGTGGTTTAGTGGTAAAATTGGCCGTTGCCATCTGATGTTTCCTTGGAAGCAGACGAATGTCGGCCAGCCCCGGGTTCGATTCCCGGCCGATGCATCAATGATACAGCTCTTACGAGCGGTTCCTCTTTTGTCTTTTGGTTTCTGCTCGCGCTCCTTTGACAGCGGCGAGAGGGTGGCAAGCGAGTGCAAGTTTATGGATTGCTTGAGAAAGTGTTGCGGAGATAGAGGGCAGGGCGCTGGATCTCTTTTGTTCCAGCTACAAGACGGTTGTTGAGTCGACGGAGGGATGTTGCATCGACTGGTAGATCCGCAGGGATGCCAGGCGCGGAGCCGGCGCCTGGAAGCTGGGCGTGAATCCTGCTGTTACTTTTGAGGGACAGCCAGCCCCAATATATGGAGACCGATCAATGCATGCCCTTCAGCGGTTGTTGTGATCCCGTCTCGTGATACCTTCGCTTTTTTGAAGACTAGCATCTCGTTTGGGCTGCTCTCTGCATGCGTTGCCGCTCCGATGAGGGCGTGGAGATGTATGTTGGAATTGCTGGGATGTCGCCGATCGTAATCCCGAATGCAATCGAAACCGAAGGGTACTCGCGGAAGACGTCAATGCGGCGTCTGAAGTGGGAAACATGAGCGATTTGTTCATAGCATACAGTCCTACCCATCGAGGATGTTAATGGCCGAACGCGATCGATTATACTATTGGGGAGTAATATAGCTAACACATTCACGACAGATATATTTATTGCGTCTCCGTATGATGCATCTACCTTAAGAGTTGGTGTGGCAAGTGCTTTCACAAGGATCGCGGTACTGTAGCAGACTTCTGAATCACATGAGAAGGCAAGGCGAGACGGGATGAGACAAGGCAGGAGAAGTTACTCGGGATTCATTTCATTTGCATTTCCATTTGTTCTAGGCTACCTTACGGAGGCACTCAGAACCCGAGCAAGCGGGTCCTTCGAGTGACACGACATGAGCAGTAAGAACAAAACAAGGAGGTGATTAGTAAGGCCGTCCAGAACACTGCTTTGAGTAGTATGTGCGGCATCCTGTGCGTTTTGAGCTCCAGAATGCTGCTGACAGAAAAAGCTTGCGTTGTGTATCCAGACGGCGAGGGTAATGTATACGCGCGTTAATATGCTGGAGCGTGTTTTCGTTGTTGACGTGCTGATCTTTTTTTTGGTTGTTTTTGGGGGTTTCGAGTGCAAGAAGTGGAGTGTTAGTGCTGTCGAACAGCTTGCGCTTTTGTCCAGTCTGGTAGCTGTGTGTTGTAAACAAGGGGGGAAGAAAACGTGTTGAACGCCGCTGTCTGCAGTTGATGCTGACGAGTGCGCAGGAGGTTGATCAGAGGCGTCTGTTGACGATCATGTTCGTTGTTGAAGATGCTTGTTTGACAAGTGAATCTCCAAAGGTCGAGAGACGTGAATCGTCTTCGCCAGCGGAAAAGTAGCCAAGAAAAGAAAGACCAAAGAAACAGAGACTCACGGATAGCCAGACTCACCTTTGTTACCAAGCCAGGTGCCGCCGTTGTAGCTCATCTGGGAGGGATCGCGAATCGATGGCGACTGCCTGTTAAGGTAACCACGGCCACGTGAGGAAATAAAAACATCATCGTCTGCCCCAGTGAGGTTGGCTGAGTTGAGACGGTGGGCTTCGTTGCCGCAGTACTCATGCTCTTGCGAGTATTTACCCTCCGTACAAGAGTCAATGTGGCCGGGTGTAGCCTCAGGGCGACCATGGGCGAGACCAGTCGAAGGGCGCCCCTGTGGCGGGTGTGCGTGCGTGTGACCTGGCAACGGGATGGGGTACCTGCCACTAGAGGTAGGGCTAGCGAGAAGGTCCTCAACGTTGGCGTTCAAGCGAGCATCAAAAGAGCCACTGAACTCCTGGTTGGCGAAGGTGAAGGTTCCACGGCGGTGGCGAAGCTTCTGACCGATGTGGGTAAACTTGTCGAGGCGGTTCTTGGAAGCAGAGCGACAAATTTTACCGTTCTCGTCAACGACAGGTTCGATCAACTCCGACTCGACAGATGAGCCGTTGGCTCTCTTGGGCCATTCGGAAGAGTGGTGTTCGTGCCTTGGGCTTTGTGGCGGGTGGTCATCTGTCGGTTGGGCGAGGTTGCCACGGGCCACTTCATGCTCTTTGTGCGCAGCGATGATGTCTATCTGCAGCATGCGCACCTTGGCCTTTTGCCACTTGAGTACTGCCTCCATTTTGAGATTGCTGCCAGGCATGTCAATCTCGACTTCCAACATGTCGACTCTCGCCTTGTGCCACTTAAGCTTCTGTTCCAAGTCTAAATGACGAGTCTTCGCGGTCAATTTTTCTGGGCTGTCTTCCTGGACTACCGCGCTCATATTGACCAAAGACAGGGCATTGCCTGAAGGAGAAGACGACTGCTCGATCTCGAATGCACTGCGGACCGGTGTCTCTATCACCCAGTCCTGAATGCTGGGAGATGTCTTCACCGCCCTTCCGAGAGTTCCAGGCTCGGAAGCCTCGGCTTGAGCTCTCAAGTACTGAGCAGAAAGACGCTGAGTCACCTGATGGACCATGACCGGCATCGAGTGGCTGTGCTTCACTGAGTTGTCTGGATTAATGAGAGGCTGCTGGCTGTCAACGAAGCGAGGTGTGCTGCGACCGGGGAATGTACGGTGGGGTTTTGAGGTCGGGCGGACGTGATCCTGACCAAAGCCGCCGTGAAACGGTGATGGAGACGGCGCCGGGGGGTTTTGCTTGGTCTGCCTGCGCAGCTCATTGGCCTGAGGAGAAGAGCCTTCCTTCGAAGGCTGCGACGACGTAACAGGAGATGGTAGATGAAACAGCATGGTAGCCGAACGCCATGGTTGCTGGTCGCCAGCATTCTTGTAAGCGGAGTGGATGCCCAGGCCGGGTGGCGAGTCCTCGGTGAACACAGGCACCTGAGCTGCACGGCCGTCCTTCTGCCATTGAACAAAGCCACGGCGAGCGCTCATGTCAGTGCTGCGCCAGTTTGAGTTGACGGGCGGCGGGGGAGTGCGGCGTTGAAGCGAACGAGAAGCACATCCATCTTGGTAACCACCACTGTAGTTGTTGGACCCAGCACGGATATTTTTGGCCTGCTGGTCAGTCTTGCGGTCACTGCTTGAAGAGCCAGTGTCTGATCTCTTAGCTTCGCGGGACTCAGCGAACTCAGCGAGCATACGGTCGTCAGCGGTAGTGAAAGACCTCGCGCTGTGCATAGCGCCTGCTGAGGAAGCGTGATGGTTGCTTGCCAGCGAGAATTGCGGTGGTAAGTCTGCTACCTTGCTATCGTTCTGCAACATTCCGCGGCGATGAGTGGCAACCTGAGTTGGAGTGTTCCCGATCTGTGGCTGGTATCTCGGCGGCGGAGGTGGAACATCGTTGCGGCGCCACGACTGACTCTGCGCAGCGTCTCGGTTGGCCCACTGATTGCGGTCGCCGCTACGGTGAATGTGAACCCGGGTGGCAGAACGAGGGTCGTTAAGCTTGCGGTTTTGAGAGCCGAAACTGCTTGCACTGAATTGAGTGTTACCACTTGTCGGAATGCGGAGTTGTGTCTTGTAGTTCGAGCGCATCTCGGCACGGAAGGTGACCAACACCGAACTGAGCACCGGGTGCTCGCAGAAGATCTTGGCAACGTGGTAACCCGTGTTGTCGTGGTACATCATAGAGTTCCACATGTTGGCGACGGGCTGATCGTTGGCCTTGTGCTTGATGTGGTTGATCAAAGTGAACGGCACGTTCTTGACATAGATGAACGTGATGGAGATGACCCTGCGGTCGGTCAGCAAGTGCTCAATTGAAGTGAAGGAAGTAGTGGAGTGAATTACCCGTCGCAGCCCGGCTTGCTCCAACCAGGCAGACGGCCAGGTTTTACCGGCGAGATCATCTCAGCCAAGGCGCAGAACTCTTTCTGTCCGCTGATGGAGAACATCATGAACACTCTCTCCCCGTCGCGGTTGTTCCAGCAATCCATGATGCGCTCATTGCATGATGGAAGATTGGTCACAGCGCCGTTGGCGATGCAGTATTTCATGTCCATCAGCTTGTCCACCTTCATGCAGATGACACGGGACTAAGCAGACGGTCAGTCAAGTTCAAGAGAGTAGCGAGCAAGGGTTGTATCTACTTCGAGTGGCATAAGAAACTGCTCAGGGTTGGCGTGCGAGAGAATCTTTGCCGCGCCGGGGAATGTCTCCATGGCGATATCGTTTTCGTAGTTCAGCACCTTGGGGATAGTGTCAGGGTGCTCGGCCTGGTGCCACACCACTGCGGTGTCGGGCATGGGGTAGTTGAGTTCCATGTTCCTCGTGTCAATACGCGGATGGCTGTCAAGTGAGACGCCTCCGTTGTGCTGAACACGATAGGCAGGGGTTCTGCACGTCGGAGTAAAGTCGTGATTGTCGGTTTGAGGTGAGTAAGTCCCAGCCATCTCATCCGCAGATGCGAACAGGCTAGCGTTGCTGTGTCCCAGCGGACGAGAGTGGTCGGCCATGTCGGAGGTTGAGACGGAACACGCTTGTGCGGGAATGAAGCTCGCGTGTTGTTGAGTGACGAGAGGATGCACTCGCGTGCGTGGCGAGAAGATTGGGGATGTACCTCTGTGTGGTGCTGTTAGCGATACAGCTTCTTCCCCAAGGAGGACGACGAATGGTGATGGTGCGGCAGTTGGAGCGAAAGCGAGGCGAAAACTAAGAATCGCGACGCTCTTGTTTTTTTTTTACGAATTCCGCCGCCGCGCACAGTGAGGAGATGTTGATCTGGGGTTGTGTTGATATTGGTTGGTGCGCAGGCCGTGCACGATGGTGACATTGGGGATTGGGGAGGAAGGAGCGACTCACCAAGTACATGTAACTCTTGGTCCGGTTTTTGTCCGAGATAGATAGACCGCGATGATGAGTGCCTATATGTGTCGTAGTTGAGTTTTTCTTTGAGTGGAGAGATGCGTAATGTCGGTGGTTTGCGAAGAGGTGGATGTGTGTGGAAGAGATAGAACGCAAATGGCAAAATGGCGACTCCTCATTCTGACCTGCATGATCGATATAGTGATCTGCATTGTCACGAGGCCTCCACTCTTCCATGACTGCGGGAGTGAGATTTTTGATAGGCTGTAACAGCGGAGAACCATTGCGATTGGTCAGATGGCTTGATCGGCTCCTTGACATTCAGACCAACAAAGCGATCAGATAAGAGCCACAGCATCTGATGCATAGGACTTGAAGGCTGGCTTGACTTAGATCATCTGGCATCACCAAGACCACCGGGATGATCCTTTATGTTTGCTTGATTGTCTTGACCGGAGCTTCGCGGCGCGCTTGATGTGGTCATCTGTCCAGGAAGCACTTCCGCTTGGCTGGTATTCGAGCGACAGCAACATGACGGCACTACCGAGGATATGCGTATCGCTCGTTTGTGTATCTGGCTTCTGGCCGCATTCTGACCTTCATTCCTTAGGTCTCGTGACTCGGCAATGAACAGTCGTATCCACCTCGGTGGACCGACACGGCACTCAGACTTGCTTTGAGGAGGTAGAAGCGCAAAAACCACCAAGCTCATTGGCTTCTCTTGGTATTTCAAGTGCTGCTGACATAACATTGTCTGGTAGAGTGATCATCGTCGCTGGTTCAATAGACGTGAGGTCTGACGCCGAGGCGGATTTGGGCGAGATTCCGGGCTGGCCCGAGGCACCATGCTCCGACGTCGACTGCAAATAAGGGAACTTCAATTCGTTACCTCCCTTTACTTCCAAAACGCTTTCACGCTTCTTCGCGTTGCCTCGAGCTAACGAGTTCGTTGGTAGCAGCATTCACGTGTTGGACTTCGCTCAATGTTGAAGAGCTCCGGTCTGGGTGTCATCTGAGGACGACCGGCTGCAGCGTTACCGGCATGCCATCTGCGAACGAGCCCATTCCTGATATCTGCTCAACAAGCGCAGCCATCGAGGCCACCGTAGGTAGCATGCTGATGGTACAGTACATCATGAGCGCGCAGGATTGGCTTTCCATGCAATATGAGGGCTTGGCGAAAAAGACAAGTGCTTAATCAACAGGACGCAAGAGGCACGGATGACAGTTGGCGCACTTTGATCGCGCGGTGGAACACAGATGTATGCTGATTGCGTTCCCATCACCGAAAAGGGTACAGGTGATGGCTGGCCCATGTTACGGTGAGAGGGAGACGATACGGGTGTCGACGGATGGTTGCATCAACGGTGTAGCAAGCTTAGGGTGCAAACACGGCACCGGTAGATGGTTTAAAAAGACGGAGGTCGAGGTTGGAGACTGGGTTGGTGTAGGAAAACGCGGACAGCATGGCAATATAAGATAAGTCTCTATTGACATTCTCAAAGAGCGAACAAAACTGCTGACGGCGTACTTCCACGGGCAAAGTACTGCATGTAGACGATCGACATTGACACATGCTGTTCTGCTGTTTGACGACACGTGGGCTCTCGATTGTGATCTTTCTCGTGGTTGACATTTACAAAATCACGTCTGGCTCCTCACACACATTGTCTCGTGTCGGCCAGTGAGACTTGCGGGCTGCAGCTGGAGCCTTGTTCGCGCCTTCCTTCCGTATCGCTCTTGCCACGCCTGCATGTCTCTCGGTGGCTGCAAACCTCAATCCTTTCACCACGCCCAATTATTTGCCACACCCGGCATCACGACGCATCACGGAGAGCTTTCTTCTCCATCATGCTGCTCTGAGTTTAATCAGCTGCCCATCTCCCTCTGTCGGTCCAACTCGGCAAAATTGCTCACCAGCCATCATGCCCAGCATACAGGTCGTCAAGCAGCGAAATGTGCAGACGCGCACAACAATCAAATTGGACCAGGCGCAGAGCCTACAACTTGTGCAAACCATGCTCCACAGCGCTCTGAGCACATTGACGTACCTGCGAAACCTGTTTCCGGAAAGGGCTTTCGCGCAGCGGCGATACGAGATGCGAGCCACGGTCATGCCTTACAAGGAGTACGCGGCAGCTCGCATGCCATCAGTGAAAGATGACGCCGAGGTGCCTTACACGAACGTGCCCATCCTTGTGCGCAATCACAGTAAGCGCGCTGACGTGTTTCTGGATTGGCTGGTGAGTGGCAGTCGTGCATCTCAATGGCAGAGTAGGTACTAATACTTCACAGGAGAAGAGCGCTTTCCCGGAGCTCGAGTCTGGTGATCTCCGCGCTGTGAAAATCTTTGTACACCCCGACAGTCAACGCCGCAACGAAGTGCTGGAGACTTACACATTCGTCGTCCGCTACGTTATTGCTGAGAATGGGCGGCGCACACCAAGTGCAGTGGCCACAGACGCTCCCGAGGATCAGGAAGCCACCACTTCATCCGCGCACGCGGCTTTGCAAGGACTTTTGCGAAATGTGGACCAGCTCTGCGAAGATCTCCCACAATTACCACATGCCCGTTTCGTATCCATGGAACTCGTCTATGACAAGAAAAAGTTCAATGATGAGGCAAAAGGCAGCCGGGTCCAGGGGTTCATACCGTGCAAAGAAGACACCTTGTCCATGGGTGAAGCCAGAGGTTGGAGGATCTACACGCAGTCATTGGAGTTTAATTCCGGACACCATGAGTGAGTCAACTGTCCGGCTACATGTGTGGAAGATCACCGCTCACAGCATTGCAGTACCTTACTCAGGATCACCGGGTTGCAGTCGGATGGAAGCTCTCAGACACGTCGGTCCATCGACTTACCTAAGAAGCTCAATTTCTCAAGCACTGTCTCCCGATACAACGACATCTTGTTGATGCCACCGCCAACTGTCCCACTTTCACAACAGTTCTCCGAACACGCTACCGACTCCCTCGAGCACCGTAATTCCGAGTATGATACTCAGCGGCGCCCATCCACACGGAGCACAGGCTTGACGCAGCGAATGGACTCGAAGAGCAACAATGCAGAAACACAGTCTAGCATGGTGAATAGCATGTCGCGGGACTTGCAAAGCATGATGCATCCTGAAGAGATAACGCAAGGCGACACGCAGGCATGGGGCGCCTTCCAGCAAACCGCTCACGAGGACAGTCCGACTGTTACTCCGACCACAACACAAGCATCGACGCGGAAGATGGAGCGTATCAGCACAACTTTCAGCAACGACACATTTCCGCTGTTGGCAGAGGCACAGCGAAAGATATCCGCACGCAAGGCCTCCCACAAGAAGACGGCAAAAGCGCTTGCCGAGAAAGCAGGCGGTAGCAACGATACTGGACAGACGGTGCTGTGTCAGTGTGGATTCGGCGAAGAAGAAGGTGACATGGTAAGGGTGCCGCTGATCGGAATCACATGGCTACCATGTTCTGACATCTCCACAGGTGCAATGCTTCTGCTGCTCAACGTGGCAACACTTGCATTGCTACGGCTACACATGCTCCCAGGACCCACGCTTGCCCGAAGAGCATGTGTGCTACTGGTGCTTGCTTGGCGATACAGACACCGGTAATTACACAGCTCTCCAGGAGATTGCTGTTCAACGCCGTGCCATGTATCATGTGAGCAGGAACGGGATGAGAACGAGGACAGATTTGGCAAACCTCCTTGGTACGTTGGCATGTTCCACCGAGATCGTTTCTCAACTAACCTGCGACCACCAGGCATCGACCAGAAGCGAGCCAGCAACCTGCATGCAAAGATCAAGAAGAGCGTGTTCGTAACGCAAGCAGCAAAGTCGCACAAGCCTGGTTATAGAGCGACTGGGAAGGCGCTATTTGTGCCGTGCCATGACAATGCAGTTCTACGAAAGCTTCTCGAGACCTATTTCGACCCCATGGCGCACATCAGTCATCACGTACGTATATTCTCCCTCGAGTGTGATGAACTCTGCTGACGTCCGAGCAACAGTATGGCCCACCGTCTGCTGCTGAAGTCATGGACCAACACGTGCAGATCAACCAGCGTCTGCTCATGGATTTGACAAACGACGACATAGCTTTACCAGCCACACCTCACGGCGTGAACAGGCTGAAGTCCATGATAGCTTCAGACTACGAACGTTCTCAGAGTGCGGAGTCCACCCCGGTGCCATCTTACACCGATCTCCCAGCGCCGATCGTTCCAACTCGAGAAACGTTACGCTTGACTACTCCTTCGCCGGATCTCCGCCGTCAAACCCGAACAAAGAAGCGTGGCCTGACCATCGAGGAGGAGGAGGAGGAGGAGGAGAGCACCGCAGTCAAGAGAATCGCCACTTCTTTCCGGACCCCATTTCCCTTCACCAGCCTTAGATCTTTGAAGGTGATTGACGCAGATGGAAAGTCAAGTCCGGCGCAGTAGAAGGGGTACAGCGCTGTCCCTTTGCTTTGGTGATGATGTACGGAGGTGCGGCGGTTGCAATGTTTGAGGAACTGCACGATCCACGCGGTGCCGTTCATAAAAAGACGATTTCAGAAGGGGCCGAGCCGGTAGCATTTTCCTAGCCTAGCTGCACGAATGGCTCAATGTAACAATAAAATCAAAATGTGCGATGTTGATTCTTGTTCTCACGTGCCTGCGCTGCCTTTTATTCGCGTTTCAACCACCTCGGCAACACCAACTTTCTAAGCCGCTCACTCACTCACTTCCAACAATGGCTGCCCGACCTCCGACCGTCAAGCGCACAACCACCACTGCTATCCCCGCCGCGCACCCGCCTTGTACAATCCATCCCACCGCCGTCGTCGCCGACAAGGTCCTAATCTTCGGCACCTTCCCGGTCCACATCTCTGAGCACGCCGTGCTGCACCCTTACTCTCGCATCCGCGCCGAGGGCGGCAGTGTCACGATCGGTCCTTACTGCACCGTCGCTGAATCTGCCGTCATCGGCTCGCCCGCAGGCCAGTCAGGCGACGTGCTGCTCGACAGCTGGGTCAGCGTTGAGAGCGGTGCGGAGGTTCTGGCAAAACACGTGGGCGAGGTCACGGAGGTGGGTATCAGGGCCAACGTCGGCGCGGGCGCTACGGTGGGGAGGTTTTGTCGCTTGACGCCGACCGAGACTGTGCGAGCTGGGGAGCAGGTGGGAGATTTCACTGTGGCTTTTGGTGATGGGCAGAGGAGGAGAGATAAGACTATGGAGGGCAGTGAGGACTCGAGGGCTCAGAGGGTGAAGGCGCAGGAGAAGCATGTGGAGATGCTTAAGAGGTTGATTCCGGACGGGAAGGCGAAGTGGCTGGATTGAGGAAGCGGTGAAGATGATTGAACGAAGGATTGGCGCGTGAAAGCCTGGTGATGAAAGATCACTGGCGAAAGCGATGAACTGGCCAACACTTTGCGCCTCCTACACCGGCTCTTTGCGGTCACAACTCACCGGAGCAACTTTGTATGCTGATTGCTGAGTCCATCTGTCGAGATCGCCTTTCTTCTAGGGACGTTGGAGGCTGACTACCTATACAAGTCCGCCTCTCCAAAGGCGCCATATGGAGGCCGGTCCTCGCCTCTGTCGTGAAAGACACCTGGTCTGGCGTTTTTTGGGGGGCCAGACTCTCATCATGCCAAGTGTCCCTGCGGTCATCATACATTGAAGCCGACTCGAGCTACTGAAGTGGTACATACGACATTCAAAGTATCATCTAGATATGTTTGCCTAATCATATCTCTCCCAGCAGCACTACAAGATCGAAGCGACTCCGAGTGTAAGGTAACGTCCGTTCAACGCTTTCGAGAGATCAAACAGGGTTCTATAGAAGGAAGAATTACAAGTGCATTGCAGGTTGATTGCCGGGGTCACAGAAAGGTCGAGGGGTTCAACGAACGATGTGCATGGGATCCCGACCTGGTGATCTCAGAGGCTGCGGAAACCGTGCAACAGTAAAGTGAAGCCTACAATGCTGATGACTGCCGCCTGCATGTACTAGCAAGAAGCTCCCGTAGGGAATTAGAAGCGTAAGGAATGTGAACACAATGCACTTCTAGATTACACAGGTAACCCAAATGATTATCTAAGTAAAGACCGATCGGGCTTACGTGAATTGTGAGTGAATGAACATCTATGTAGTCTTAGGTGACAAGGCATGCGATGCGACGTACATGTGTCCTTGCCTGCGCGGCTCTCATCCTTCTTTTTGCCTTTGTGAAGTGAAGGCAGCCCCAGGCAGCAGCGAAAGCGGTCTAGCGTCACTTGTTTCGGCTTGGCCTGCAGCTTTGCAAGCGAACGCGCTTCCTCGACAGCACCCAACTACAAGAAAGAAAGCTGCACGACACGCTACCGCGCACTGCGCACCACTTCTGCCAATCCCTCCTCTCTTTAGTTTGTACATTACGACCGCAATCGCGACCTGTGCTAGCGACTGCACCCGCGACACTCGGCGCATTAGCCAGCTCGCACCCTCGTCACGCTTCTTCACGACAGTGCGCGTCTCCTGCGACTTCACTACATCAACCATCCTGCTTCGCGCAAGTGGCTCCCGGATTGATTGTCCAGCGCACCAGCGCAGCTTAAAAACGCGATCATGTCTTTCGGGTTTGGCGGTGGCAACACAGGCTCAACCTTTGGCGGATTCGGCAGCACCAATAACAACAACAACACCACGAACACCTCGGGCGGCTCTCTGTTCGGCGGCAATACTTCTACAACAGGCGGCTTCGGCGGTGGAGCTACAACTGGTGGCTTCGGCGGCGGCAACACGAGCAACCCATTTGGACAGTCCCAAAACAAAACCGGCTTCGGTTCACCAGCCCCCGCGACAGGCGGCAGCATGTTCGGCGGCACGGGAGGAGCGAGCACAACTGGTGGCTTCGGTGGTGGAGGAGGATTCGGTACCACCAACAATGCTGCGAGCACTGGATTCGGCGCGTCAAACACAACAGGTACGTAAAGAGCAGGCACTTTCATGGCGTCTGTGAAGACACCACTCAGCGTCGATTGCATGCGTACGAGCGCCTCCGCCTCCAATCGGATCATGTATCGACGCGATGCTACACGCCAGTCTACCTCGAGTACAAGATCTAAAGCTAACTCATATGCAGGTGGTGGTCTCTTTGGTCAAAGCAAGCCCGCGACAGGCGGCTTTGGTAGCCCAGCTGCCGGGACGACCGGCGGTGGCCTCTTTGGCTCGTCCAACACTGGCGGCGGTTTCGGTGCGACCAACAACACTACGCAAAACAACCCGTTCGGCGGTAGCAGCACCCCTGCGGCCAGTAATCCTTTCGGCGGAGGAGCCGCGACCACGAACACTGGCTTCGGCGCCAGCAACACCGCCAACTCTGGTTCCGGGTTCGCTTTCGGAGGCGCCGCAAATGCCGCTGGTAACACCACACAAGGCACAGCAGCTACTCCCTTCGTACCGTTCACTGAGAAAGACGGCGCTGGTGCTAGTTCCACCAGCTCCTATCAAAGTATCACAATGCAGCCACAATACCAGAACAAGAGCTTCGAAGAGCTGAGAGTTGAGGACTACATGCAAAACCGTCGCCTTCCTCAAAGTGGCAGCTTTGGTGGTGGTGCTGCAACCGGTGGAGGCGGATTCGGCGGCTTCGGCCAGTCGGCCACTGCAGCTCCAGCTGCTCAGACCGCAGGTGGTCTGTTCGGTAGCAACGCTGGCACGACCGGTGGTTTCGGAGGTGCGAACACAACGAACACTGGATTCGGCGCCAACGCTACGGCTAATACTGGCACTGGATTTGGTGGTGCCAGCACTGGAGGTGGGATGTTTGGCGCTGCCAAGCCTGCAACCGGTGGCGGACTCTTCGGCAACGCCGCCAGCACTGCCACAACTACAGGAGGCTTTGGCGGAGCTACAGCGGGAAGTGGTGGCGGTCTCTTCGGCAACACTGGAGCGCAGACAAACACTGGCAGTGCCTTTGGCGGTGCTGCTGGTGGCTTTGGAGGAGGAGCTGCCAACACCAACACAGGAGGAGGCCTCTTCGGTGGTCAGAACAACCAGACGCAGAACAAGCCTGCATTTGGTGGTTTCGGCGCTTCTGCAAACACTGGCACGACTGGCACTGGAGCCTTCGGACAAACGAACACCGCTCAGCAACCACAGGGTGGCGGTCTTTTCGGTGGAGGCGCTGCGAACACCGCGAACACAGGCGGTGGCCTTTTCGGAGCCCAGCAGAACAAGCCTGCGGGAGGTGGCCTGTTTGGTGGCGGTAACACCGGAGCTGCTACGACAGGTGGTGGCCTTTTCGGAGGCGCCAACAACACGAACACCAACCAGCAGAACACTGGCTTCGGGCAGTCTACTGGTGGCGGTCTCTTCGGTGGCGCCAACAACAACACCCAGCAGAACAACACTGGCGGTGCAAGCCTCTTTGGCAACAGCCAGAACAAACCTGCTGGCGGCGGTCTCTTCGGTGCGAGTACAGCCGGCGGAGCTACTGGAGGAGGCCTATTCGGCAACAACAACAACCAGCAGCAAAACAACAACAACGCTGGCGGCTCTCTCTTCGGTAACAACAATAACAACCAGCAACAGCAGAATGCCGGCGGATCGCTGTTCGGTGGTCAGCAGAACAAGCCTGCCGGTGGAGGTCTGTTCGGAAACAGCACTGCTGGTGGTGGAAACTCGCTCTTTGGTAACACCCAGAATCAGAACCAGGGTGGAGGCAACAGCCTCTTCGGCGGAAACAATAATAACAACCAGGGCGGCAACAGCCTCTTTGGTGGAAACAACCAAGGCCAGAACCAGGGCGCAGGCAACAGCCTGTTCGGTAACAGCCAGCAGCAACAGCAGCAGCAGCAGAACCAGCTCACTGCTACGCTCACCGGAGATCCTTACGGAAACGCACAGCTTTTCTCCTCGCTCGCCGCACCAAGTCCGCCTGTCGGTCCCCTTGCAACTCCGCTCAGCGGTGCGAAGGCGCCACAGAGGCCCAGGACCTCACTTTTGTCTTCGGTCCGTGGCGCCGCACCCATGCTGGGTGCTAGCCAGAACATGACACCAAGGACACGTCCAGGCTACGGATTCTCCTACAGCACCTACAACAGTCCTAGCTCAGGCTCGCAGACCCTTACACCCGGCGCTGCAGGTCTACTGCGCCCAACTGGTTCTCTTGGGTCTTCGCTCTCTGGTAGACTTTCAAAGAGCTTCTCTACCTCCAACTTGCGTAACGATAATGGCGTCGAAGGCCAGAGTTTGCTCCGAACCCCGGCTGTCGGACAAGCGTCGCTCCTAATTGGCAATGGCAACGGCTCGTTGGGAACCGGAAGCGCTAGGAAGCTCAAGATTGACCGCAGCCTCAGAACTGATCTTTTCGGTGACAACACGCCCAAGCAGAAGCAGGTTGAATCGGCGAAGGATCAAGACCCGTCATTACGCAAACGTGTGAGCTTCGATCGTGCCGCTGAAGACAGCAACGCGAAGTCTGCATCAGTTGATTTGATCGTGCGCGAAGACGAGGACACTACGCCGACTGGATCTCCCGACCTGAGGAATGGCAACGGCAATGGCAACGGCAATGTGAACCCTCTTGACTCTGTACCTGAAGAATCGACCACTCCGAAGTCGCCTGCAGTGGCATCGCCCCAGGCCAAGAAGGGTCATGGCGCTGGTGCATACTGGACCACACCCTCGATCAAGCAACTCCACACAATGTCACGTCAGCAGCTTCAGAACCTCGACAAATTCGTCGTTGGTAGAGAGCACGTGGGCCAAGTCGAATTCGGTCGTTCTGGTGGGGTTGACTTGAGCACTGTTCCCCTTGACCGTATTTGCGGCGATCTCGTCAGCCTGGAGACCAGAGTCTGCACGGTGTACCCCGATGACCAGGAGAAGCCCCCGATGGGCGAGGGCCTCAACATTCCTTCTACCATTGCCTTGGAGGACAGCTGGCCGCGAGCTATCAGGGACGGTAGCGTCGCCCCCGGAAGCAAAGCTGCTGCTAAAGCTAATGAAAAGCACAAGCGCGGTCTGGCGTGCGTCAAGGACACCGAGTTCGTGGAGTACAACGTTGACACCGGCGTGTGGACCTTCAATGTCGAGCATTTCACTACCTATGGCTTCGACGACAGTGATGACGAGGAGGATTTTGAAGATGGCACCGACATGATGGATCTGCAGCCCAAGATCCCTGACTCCATGCGCACTGCCACTTCTACCGGGCTATCCGAACCTCCCATGACAAATGAGACCCATGGCGCTGACGAATCTGACGAAAGCGACATGGAGAGCCCAGGTCTTGGTGAGCCGGAAGACACTTTTGAATTCAAGCTTTCTAGGCGCTCCCACCAGGGAGATCTGGACATTCCTGGAGGCTTTGATGGTTTGGACACCAAGCAGAGGTCTACCTTCGAGCGTGACGATGCACCTCTTGAGACGGCATACCATGATGAGCAAATCATGTCCGGCGGCCTTGGAGACTCATACATGGACGACCCTTTCATTGAGGCGGGTGGTGCAGTGCAGGCGCCTAACCATGGTGCTCTTCAAAGGTATCACAGCAGCGACGATGACTCCGATCAAGAGGTTCCTGGGTCCTACCACCAGGAGCCTTTGCCGCCCCGTAGCATCTTGAAGCCCACGGCCAACATGCGAAGCTTTGCCTCACCGGAGAAAGTTGCTGAGCTCCCATGGGAAGAGCAGCTGCAACGGACCATGTCACCCAAGAAGCGCGACCGACAGGCACTGAGGGACATGCAAGGCTCACTTGCCCGTGCCCAGCCCAATGGCGGTGCTCAGGAGTCGCCTTTCAAGCAGTCGCTCTTCAGCCGTAGCCAGCTCGGACAGAGCCACCTGGCAATGAAGAGCGCGAAGAAGAACCCCACCGCTTTTGGTGTAAGCACTATGGGTGGAGACTCTAATTTTGGCAAGTCGCAGGCCTTCACGACCGGCATGGATCTCATCAACTCACTCTGGGGACAATCACAGAGTGAAACCAAGGCGAAAGATGCTACTGCAGAGGTATGACCGTTCTCTCCCCCTGCAAACGTCACTTCACTGCAAACCCTTCATAGATAGAAATTATTGCGTCAATTGGACGCGGCGGAGGATCACGAGGCTTTCACTTTTGGGCGTTCCACTTTACCGCACGAACTATTCCTTTCTACATTTCACCCTGATTGTCACTACAATTGAAACACGCTCGCAAAGCAACACGCATGATACATAGGTCAAATAGCTGAAACGATAAACAGATGCCATACCCGTCCAAGCGCCGCCGCCTTTCCGCCTCCAACATGAACGAACATGACAACGCCTTCCACGACAGCTTCAAACCTTCTTTCGACAGCCAAAATGCTTTGACCTACTCAATTCCCGGCTCCGCAGCCCAGCTTTCGGGCGACATGAAACAAGTCATCAAGCCTCTTTCCAGTGGCGGTCGCGACATCCGGTTCGCCAAATTCACAGCTTTCGAAGATGCGGATTCGAAGACTCTGGAACTACAGAAACAACACACCGAACTGATGCAGAGAGACGATGAACAGTCTGAAGTCCCTCGAGCCATCACGCCCGCCGAGCTCACTTTTGCCGCGCTCTCGCGAGTTGAGACTGGTTTCATATCTCTTGATGGACAGGAGAAAGCAATCTGGGAAATATCCTCCATTCTTTTCGACCCTCTTGATGTGGCTGCTGGTGAATTGCTCGACGGCATGTCTGAATATCAGCTCCAAGAATGGGAGCCGAGACTTCGCCTCGAACGCTTGCAGATTTTTTGGTCCGAATTCATGGCATCCGCTATCGAATCACAGATCAAGACGACAAGATCGCCCGAGGAAAAGGCTCTCTTGCTGCTTACGAAGAACGATGTTGTCACCGCGTGCCAGGTCTTGATGGATGCTGGCGATGTCAAGCTAGCGACACTCGTTGCTCAGTTGCCCAGCAGTGATACTACCAGAGAAGTCATGAGGCAGCAAGTCCAAGCGTGGCAGGAGCGGAAGGACTGGAGCGAATTCTCTGATGCGCACAAGGCCCTCTATTCAATCTTGACTGGTGAGACATGCACCGTAGCTGGTCTCAACGGTGCGGCGGAAGACCGCACTCAGAAGTTCTGCTTGAGTGAGCGCTTCGGTCTTGACTGGCGACAATCTTTGTCGTTGTGCCTGCACTTCGGCGGGCATGACAGCATCGTTCACGCCGTCGGATCGTACGATGCCAGCCTCAAGGAGGGTCGCGAGGTAGTAAAGCCATTGCCGTACGGCGAAGCCAGTGAGGGTGAGAACACCCTGCTCGGCCTCCTCCGTTTGTACGCTCTTAAGGAAGCACAAGTTGAGCGCCTGTTTGACTCCGCCACCGTTTCCGGATCCGCCCTAAACAGCAGACTCGCATGGCAGCTTGCCACCATGCTTGAAGCCAAGGATCTCTGCGAGTTCCCCGAAGAGAAGATGGATGCTCTGACACTCGACTTCGCTTCCCAGCTCGAGTCGACTGGGGCCTGGACCAAGGCTGTCTGGGCGCTTCTGCATCTTAGCGAGACTGAGTCACGCACAATCGCTATTCACGGCGTCCTGGAGCGCAGCGCCGCACAGCTTCCCTCGCCAGACCTGGATCAAGACAACACGCTCATGGAAGACGAGTCCGGCCGGAGTCTCTCTAGCATGCAGATCCCGACTGCCCTCATCTGGGAAGCCAAAGCCGTCTATGCGCACGCAGTTCTCCACGAGCCCGCTCTGCAAGCGCAATGGCTCCTCTACACTGGCACGGACGAGGCTCATGCTGAGGCCCACGACGTTCTTTGCAACACCGTCGGACCCCGCGCGGTCATCGAGAAGGACTACGCCGACCTCCGTGAGCTTCTGGCTTGCTTCGACAAGTACGGTGCTCAGGAGTTGGTTGGCTGGAAGCACGGCGGCAAGGTCTACGCCGACTTCCTACGCCTGAGCGACCTCGGCGAGGCTAAGAAGCACGGTCGCGAGGGCCGCAACACCTGCTGGGTTCTCAGAAAGGGTCTCGAAGGCGCGTCGGAGGAGGGCAGGAGCCTGGAAGTCCGCGTTGCTATTGGAGAGATCACAAAAGTTTTGGGCGATGTCGAGAGGGAGATTGGAATCAATGCGAAGTACTCGTTCGATGGCATGGACGTTGATGATGTGGTGAAGGGCGGTGTTGCTGGCATGTGGGATGGGTACAGGAAGGCACTTGGAGCGGTGGTGTAAGATTACGCGTACTGCATTTTCGGACAGCGAAGGGAAAGTTGCTTTTTTGTTGTACTAGTAACGCTGCTACTACTATTGTGGGACATAGATGCTCCCGAACGACGATTTCATTTCTGTGTTGAGTGAACTCACCTGTTCTCAGTCATTCACTTGTGCAGTCTTCATCTCTCACACCGTTCTCCGAGTGGGTTTCTGGCATCACGGCTTTAAAACTGATCTGGATTTCTGAAGGTAGTATGACGATTACTACGATCATTCTTCATCGAGCACACGATTCTGAAACGCATCATAAGATCGATCAGACCTAGAGTGTAATGGTACATGTAGTTATCACGCTTCCAAAAATCGCACCGGAGTTTGCATCCCGGCATCCGGCGAATCGCTTGATGCGGCTGACATACGCTAACCTCGCCTCGTATATCTCAGCCTAACTCGTGGCTATACCTTGTAGGGACAATCCTTCTTCTCATTGAAGTGGGTCTATGTTCAGTGAGCTTGCACCCAGCAACAGCGATCCTAGAAATCCAGTTGCAGCCTCCAGAACCGCGCTTACACTTTTTCGTATCGACGGACATGGAGATAACCAAGGTCGCATGTGCTTATTTGCGAACGAAAACGACATATAAACGGGCACTGTCACCGCATTCCTTTGGGACGTAGATTCCGAATGTCCCAAAGCGTTTGCTAAAACAACTCCAGATCCCGACTCTCAGCATCCAGGAGCAAGACCGCATTCGTTCCGACATCCTTTCTTTCGGCCAATCAACCTAATCCTCAACCAACAGCAGCCCCAGCCATGTCGAACAAAGCAGCCTGGCAAAAGACCTTCAAGGGCGAAACCCTCACCATCGAAGACGCCCCAATGCCAACCCCCCAACCTCACCAAATCCTCATCAGAACCCGCGCCATCGGCATCAACCCCGCCGACGCCGCCGTGCAGAAGCTAGGGATGATCTACGACGCCTCCCAGTTCCCCGTCATCCTAGGCTTCGACGTCGCCGGCTCAGTCGAGGCAGTCGGCGACCAGGTGAAGCGGTTCAAACCCGGCGATCGCGTGTGCGCTTTCCCCATCGATCTCAGTTCTAGCGAGGAGTACAAGAGCCAGAGGGGAGCGTTCCAGCTGTACTGCGTGGCGAATGCGGCTTTGGCGGCGCTTGTACCGGAGAATGTCAGTTTTGCCGAGGCGGCTGTTTTCCCTTCGTGTCTTTCTACAGCGGCTTATGCGCTGTTTATGAAAGACGCCATGGCGTTGAGCTTGCCTCCAGCGAGTGGCAAGGCAAAGCCTAATGGCCAGGTCATCGTCGTCTGGGGCGGATCGTCTGTTGTCGGGAGCTGCGCGATTCAGATGGCGACTCTCGCGGGCTACGAAGTTGTTGCGACTTCTAGCGAGCGGAACTTCGACCACTGCCGCAGCCTGGGTGCCGTTCGGGTATGCGACTACAAGAGCGAATGCGTTGTGGAAGACGTTGTTGCTGCGTGCGAGGGCAAGGAATCTGCGGGCGTCTTCGTTGCTTACTACAACGATGACAGCACTGTGACTTGCTCCCACATCGCGAGCCGGTTGGGCGGAAATGCGGTTGTTGGAACTGTCCTACCCCCAAATCTGCCAGTTCCTGAAGCTGCAGCCAAGGACGTCAAGATCACTTCTAGTAAGAGTTCCCTGACAACCCAGTGACTGGCAAGATGCATACTGACACACCATCGCAGACTGGGGCCCTGGCATTGGTGATACTGAGGAAGGCCTTCACATCTGGCAGAAGTGGCTGACCCCGGCGCTCGCAGACGGGAGGCTGCAGCTGTCGCCACGTCCCGAGATTTCAGGACAAGGACTCGAGGCGCTACAGGGCGCTCTCGACACTATGTTCGGCAGGATACACATGTTCGAGCTGAAAGCTGGAGAGCAGAAGAAAAGCATCAACCCGGGAAAGCTCGTGGTTGAGATCTGAATGCTTGTGATATGGTCTTAGCCTTGGAAACTGTGAGAGATCGAATCGAATACCACCTTCTTGATCAACCATGTCGTTTTCTCTCCTCTTCAACCAAACTGTCTACGACCTGAAAGACACCGGTAACAACCTTCATGGTCCCTTCGTCCACTGCGCCGCCAAAGCGTTGCTGCACCTTGTCTGGATGCCAACGTACACGCTCGACTTTCAGAGCTTGCAGCTGACTCGAGGATCCTCTATCATCACCACGTGTAGCCGGTGCGTGCCGCATGAACGCTTCGATGTTTGGTCTTGTAGCAGGTCGGTTTTGCAGGGTAGGCCAGGGGATCCGCTTGGAAGGTGGTTTCGGTGGACCCAAAGATGGTGACGATGGACTTGCGAGCGCGGCTTTGAGAGCGTCCCAGGCGGATAGGTAGGCTGCCCATGCGCGAGCATACACTTCGTCGTCCGGTTCACGAGGCCTTGACTTGCGGCTTGAGGGCTTCATGTCGTGCGGGTCGTCATGTCCATCATCTCCTGTATCCCTGGCCCGACTAGCATGAGTCCAAGCCTCCTTTTGCCTTGCTCGCACAAACTCTTCTCGTCGCCGCTCCTTGGCTTCTCGTTCCTCTTGCCGCTTCTTCTCCATGCGCTCCCGCTCGAGTACAATCTCCGGGTTCTGCTTCTCCCACATTTTTCGCTGTACATATGCCGCATACGTCTCGTCGTCCATGTCTTGTAGCTCGCCCGATGCCGTCTGCTCCACGGGACGCGAGTACACATGAATGGGTTGGGAATACACCGACTCCCAGTACGAAGCTGCCTCGTCGTCCGCAAGAGCATCAAAGAGAGAAGTCTGGAAAGCAGCGGTGTTCGATGGCAGACTCGGCGCATCTGGATCGGCAGGCTCGCGTGGAAATGGATGGGCGGTTTCTGCAGGAGGCGAAGACGGCTTTGGCGAGTGGGAGCGCTTCGAGCGCCTCTTCGATTTGGGTTCCTCTACACCAGACTTGAAGCGAAAGCGAAGGTGTCTCTCGCGGGGTTGTTTGGAGTCCGAGTCCCGATCATCGCGGTGCCTCCTTCGTTTGCGCGACTTGTCCTTTCTCATCTCCTCCGATTCTCGGTTGTGCTGGTCGATCTCGTCCTGCAGGCTCGCAAGAATAGCATCGTGTTCATGCTCGGCGGAAAGACCATCGAGGACCTGTCTCTTGCTCTCCGCTATCGAAGGCATATCGTGTGTGTTGGTTTAGATGGCTGGCGCATGGCAGCGCGATCAGTGTGTTCGCATGTACAAATTGCAAGTGAGTGAATGCAGCAAGCATGTGACTGGCATGTGAAGTGGAGTGGATCCGATGGATTAGATTAGATGGGTGCGGGAACGGCCGCAAGCTTAATATCGTCAACAACAGAGCCTCAAATCGACGCTTCCGGCGATTCGAGGGCCGCGCTTCAGCACAGGAGACTAAATAAAGCTTGCAATATAAGAATGCTCTAGCACGCCCACACAACGCGTCTTTGGAAGATTCTCAAGTAACCATGGCGCGACCGTCGACCTCGTCGTCCACGTCTTCGCGACAGAGCTCGTCTCAAGTCCCGAACGCCTCACAAACTGAGACCAACCGCCGCCGCTCAGGGGAGAGTGCCGAGAAGGACGACAGCAGCGAACACAAACACGACTACGCCGACGTGCAGAGCCCTTTCACCAGCAAACCATACCCTTACGATGTCTCGCTTCTCCCAGAAGGCAAACGCTCGCTGTCGCACATCAGCGCTCAAGCCTTCTGGCTCGGATTCGTCCTCGCCGCCTCTCTGATCCTCGGAATGCAAGCAGCCTACTTTGAATGGACGATCTGGCGCTTGTTCGCCTTCACGGCCTCTCTCAGCCTGTTCCACTTCCTCGAATTCTGGACGACGGCGACTTACAACCTACCCCAAGTGCGTGCCAGCAGCTTCCTGCTGTTCAGCAACGGCACGGCGTACAACATGGCCCACGGTGCTGCCTTGGTCGAGATTGTCGCCTCGGACTTGTTCTTCCCTTCCTACCAAGCGCGCTTCGTCAACTTCTTCACCATCACCGTCGGCCTGGCACTGGTGGTGTTCGGACAGTTGATGCGCAGCACAGCCATGGCGACGGCCGGCACGAACTTCAACCACACGCCGCAACGCGTCAAGCAACAGGGCCACGAGCTCGTCAGTACAGGCATTTACGCCTTGTCCAGACACCCGTCCTACATGGCGTTCTTCTGGTGGGCCATCGGCACGCAGATACTGGTTGGCAACAAGATCTGCCTCGTGGCGTTCATCGTCTCTTTGTGGACTTTCTTCAACAATAGGATCAAGTGTGAGTTATCATCCACGTTGTGGCATGCTCTTGTGCGGTATACTGACTTCTGAATTAGCCGAGGAGCGTTCTCTCGTCGAGTTCTTTGGGCGAGACTATGATGCGTACAGGAAGAGCACGATGACCGGCATCCCGTTCATTTGAGTCGTTGGTAGTTGTTGGTCGCTCTCGTATCAATCACTCAATCAATGTTATACTGATGTCCTCGCACATGTCAACCGCCTAGTAGCCTGTGCTCGTGCTCGTGTGCCATCAATCTAAACAATATCGTGTTGTTTGTGACGTTTTCATCGAACCCTTTGCGAGAGACATACTGCATACACGTGTAACCATCACTCGGAGCCCAAGCAGCGTAAACAATCCACCACAGCTGGAAGGATGCTTGAACGATCCAATCGGGATTATAGAAGTCGTGTCAAGTTTTGATCATGTATATAAGGTATCTAAGGAAGTCTCGATTTTCAAACGACACTTCCAACGCAGCACGCTTGACGTTACTCGAATCGAATCTGAAAGATAGAATGTCAGCACTTAATACTTTGCAACTTGATATCCACACAATTTACGAATAAATTGGTTTCGGTAAGGAAAAGATAAAGTCGAATCAAAGACAGGGGCAATTGATGATCTTGGGCGTTTGTAATTGATACAAGCAGGTCATAGAGAAGTAGACCAGCTCGCCGTCCTGAAAGCATCCCGTGTGTGTGTAGATTGAGAAAAAGGAGAGTGATGGGGGAGCTAGGCTTCGGGGGATCATGGGAGCTAGGATGACTTACACATTCGGCGCCTTTGTGTTCGACAGACGGATGGGGGTTGGGTTTGGCGTGGCAGCCAGCAGCAAAGTTGAAGACGTTCTCTCAGCCCTGAGCATTCTCCTTCGCGGCCTTTCTAGCCAGATACCTGGCCTTCGCGTCACCGACATCCTTTTCGGTCTTCTTGCTCTTCGCGTCACGCTCTTCCTTCGCACGCTGCTCTTCGTCCTCTTCCCGCTTTCGCTTAGCAGAAGCTTCTAGCTGCTCTTCGACCATCTTGCTCTGTCTCTCGCGCTGTGCTTCCCGGCTCCCAGCATCCTTGCGTGGGAAAGCAGACTGCGCAGGGCGGTTCGACGATCGCAAGTGGTCAGCCGAGTTGCTTCCATCAGCAGACTTGCCTGCAGGCGCAACGTTCAATCCAGCAGTCAGAAGATCGCGCTTGTCCGTAATAGCGCCATCTTCATTGACGTGGACCTTGACACCCTTTGCCAGTAGCTCGGCCGCAAGCTCGGCGTCAGTACGCTTCTTCCGCTCGTCGACGTTCTTGACACCGCCTTCTCTTTCGAGTTTCATGGCAGCGTCGATCTCGTCTTGGTGCAGCTTCTCGCTCTGGTCCATCATGTTGCGGTAGAAGCTTTGCATGCCGCCGCCCATCGACCGCTTCCTCTTCTCCTCTTCCTCGGCACGCTTCTTCTCTTCCTCTTCCAGCTTTCGCGTCTCTTCTTGTTGCTGTTTGTAAGCGCTAGTGACGAACTTCTCCTTGTCGGCGAACTCTTCTCCTTCATTCTCCCTCTCGCGTTGGAGTTGCTTCTCACGCGCGATTTGTTGATCTTGCTTTCGCCTAGCAGCAGCATCAAGAAGGTTGTTGATGTACTTTGGCTTGCGGTCGATGGCGTCTTGCCGAGTAGCTTCCTTCTTTGCCTCAATCACCGTTGACTTTGCATCGTGGAAGGAATCGTAATCGAAGATAGACGCGTCGATTTCCTCGGCGGCTTTGACGGCGTTCTTGGAAGCTGCCATGGCGGAAGCATCCTGCCTAGACTCCTCATCTTCAAGGTTGAAGCGCTTGCTGGGTGGTTTGGGGGATAGACCAGGTTTGGTTTTGGGTTGCGGCTTTGATCGTGCTGGCACGTTCAGTCCGAACTTCTTGGGTGCGCTGATGTCGAAGCTGTCGATAGCTTCCTCAGCAGGCTGGTCCTGGAGGACAGCATCATCCTCTTCGTCCTCATCAGGCTCATCATCAAGAAGAGTCCTCTTCTTCGGAGGCGCTGCTTTCTTGAGGTTCAGGCCGTATTTCAACGACATGGTGGGAGCAAAGGTGGCTTAGTGGATGCGGCGCTCGGTAGTGAAGACAGAGGTGGGGCGTTAACGCTTGGCGATGAGGTGTCGAGTGCTGCCTAACCCTGCTAACCCCAACCAAAAGACATACTACCACGATTGAAAGGTCAACCCATTCACGATATTACTGTCCAACATGTCAGAGAACACTGCCAGATCTCTCCGCGGAGAGCTGTATTATGCCTTCACGCCGGAGCTGAATGAAGCCCGCCGCCGTTGCCAGGCAGCAGTTCGCGAATACAACAACGACGAACTCGCAACGCGTAGAAAACGAGTCGAGCTTTGGAGAGCGTAAGTTATGATCCACCGGTTCAACGATTGAACAATACATGTATTCAAAGGAAATCTCCCACTATAACGTACACTCATACATTCCAGCATCACCAAAGACGACACACCACTCCCTCCACCTGCACCAACAGCAGAAGAGGACTCGGCTCTGTTCGCCTCAGAGGGCTACGTCGTACCCCCAATCCGTATCGACTACGGTACGAATGTCAAACTAGGCGAAGGCTCATTCATCAATTCTAACTGTACCATTGTCGACACCTGCCTCGTGTCCATTGGCGCAAGAACAATGTTAGCTCCGAATGTGTCCCTCTACAGTGGCACGCATCCGCTCGACCCCGAGGTGCGCGACGGGCTGAACGGGCCCGAGTTTGGGGGTGAGATTTGGATCGAGGAGGACTGCTGGATTGGAGGAAGTGCGATCATATTGCCTGGCGTCAGGATAGGCACCGGGTCTACTGTGGGAGCCGGGAGTGTTGTTACTAAGGACGTTCCTCCATACAAAGTTGTGGCTGGCAACCCGGCGAGAGTCATCAAGGATGTGCCGCGCCATACAGATGCTGCGCGGACGAGTGGTGCGCTGGCGGCTCTGGAGAGGGATCAGGCGTCAGGCGGCGCGAGGATAGACAAGTCTAGTATAATGTGAATGTTACTCATCCATTTATGGATAGCAGCAGAAGAACGAAAACCTTCTCCGCCCGCCTCGTGCATACACACGAGCCGAAAGATGAAAGCAAAGGGAACCTGTCAGGCTTACATCAAACCCTCCCAGCACAGCCGGCCGAAGCCAGACACTGTACTGGGTTGAGATCATCGCCACACAGCAAAAAAGCTGCGCACGTCGGCATCACTCTTGGGCTCGAGGCATCGAATCATCAGCCAGGTTGGAGTCTGTGGCTCATGTAGAGAACACAGTTATGGACGTTTACTATAGAAATGATTCTATGAAGTCTGGGAGACGGTCAGCTGGCTGTTGCAATAGTATGGGGGGGTGGGAGGCCATACAAAGTCGACATACCAGGTCGAAGAGGATGAAAGGTCTGGGATTTTTTTATACCAGCGCTCTCGCGCGGGAGCGACGGCAGCGCTAGTCGGGGAGAACGGGAGCAATGCCTCAGGCCCGGAACGGACTTCACGTCGAAGAAAGAAAAACATTCGAGCGCCGGAGGACGGAGGGCGGGGGGAGCAGTGTGGAACTTTCTCTGGGAGTTCACTTCAAGGGTGTGGAATGGTTTCTGAGGTTATCGACGATTTAGATTGGAGTACTATTGTTCATACGCTGAGATTCGACGACAGGAAGAATCGTTATTGCAATCGAAGCTCTGTACTTCTCAGGTCGTGTCTGCTACAGTAGGCAGAGATCAATTGCAACAAGTCGTCGGCAACGCCAGCAAGGAAATGAAAACGTGTATTACATGCGTACGGATCATAACACTCCATTGGAAATCAGTTCAGCGCCGCCCATGACTGAAATGCGGCAACAGCTCAAGTTGCTGAGCATCAGAGCATCAAACCTTTGACCAATATGGCAGTCACTTCACTTGCATGATTGAAAGATTGAGAAAGCAATAACTTTTAACGAAGACTTTGTTTTGTGTACCCAAGGTCCCGAAGACCCATTCAAAAGAACGCTAAAAGCCGAAAGACTGGAACCAAAGAGTATGTATATGCGTGGCCCAACCTTTCCCATACCCATTGCCGATGCCACTGCCAACCCAAACTCCGATATCATACAAACAGAACGAAAAAAGGAGAAAGGAACGAAAAGGGAAGTGTTCATGGGTCGTCGTCATGCACGCCGGCCCGCCCAGACAATTAAAAAAGAGAAGGGTGGAATATGAACATCGTGGTTGAAGAGTCGTAAGACACTTGACCAATTCGTGTCCGTCATCCAAGTCGAATCATCAAAACGAAATGTTGTGGCGTCGCGGCACGATTAGAAGATCATGCTCTTGACTGCGTCGCGGCTCCGGTGTCCAGTGCGGGGTGAGAGTGGGGGAGTTCCTGCCCGGCCATTCACTGGGGTGCTACCGGGAACGTAGGCCGACTGCCTGTTGACAGGCTTGCGCTCGCTAGGCTGTCTCGCCATAGGCGGAGGCGGCTTTGTGAAGTCCCTAACTTCAGTACCACCAGCAGCGGCAGCGCCTTCCAGCAGAGGCGCCTCGATGGCTTCGCGTTCCAGAGCAGCCTCTTTGGCGCCTTCGGAGCGCTCGTGGGCGAAGACAAGGTCGGTCCAGCCCTTCTTGCGGCTGCCCGAGTCTGCCTTGCCAACCACTTGTGCAAGGGCAGTCATCCAGTCTTCCTTGGCCTCCTTTGAGTCGGCGTAGAAGTCGATGGTCTCGCCATTGGCGAAACGGATGCGGAAGCCCTCCTCAACATACTGGTATCCGTCATCCTCCTCAGCGAAGGCGCTCTTACGGCGATTGCTGGACTTTGCGGGCGAAGATGGAGTGACAGTGTCAGCAAGCAAAGTGCGGCGGTCATCGACCAGGCGAACAGCTTTGCTAAGGTTGATGACAGCACGCTTCTGGTTGGTGTGTTCGTGGTAAGCTGTCAAGCGAGGTCCTTGGAGGCGGAAGTAGCGACGACGCCAGTGCTGGCAGTCACCGCCTTGTTGACTCAAAGCACCCTCGTGGGTGACCTCTGTGACCTCGTGTGCGCGGTTCATCTCGCGGATTGCAGAGCTCATGCTCTTGGGCATCTCCTCATCAGTAGCGCCTTTAGGCTTGGGAACGTAGAGAAGTTGCAGCTCAAGCGCGCCAATGATGTATGGAGGCTTCCTCACAGGACCTGCATGTGTGCCACGTTTGCTACGGACGCTGTTGACAACCATTGAATTCTTCTCGAGCGCCCACTCGTTGTAGCAGGGAACGTCGACAGTCAGTGGGCGACCGAAGCAACGCTGCTCGTGTGACGAAAGGTTGACGTAGGATCTAGCAAAGGAACCGTCTGCGGCGTTGACGAGGTCATGCATCAGATCCCATGCCGTAGGGTGCATGGTGGCACGTTTGCGCTGTGCCTCTTGCTGCTGACGGCGCTGCTCAGCCTCTTGAGCCTCGCGTTCTTGACGCTCGCGTTCCGCACGCTTCTTGGGGCTGGAGAGGAGTCGTGAGATGCTCGACTGCTTCTGGTGCTTGTTCGGCGTGATGGGAGCGGCCGTGGGGACTGGAGGCGGAGCAGACTTCGGAGGCAGCTTAGTGTTCAATGTGAGTTGGAACTCGAGGTCATCGTGAACGACCAACTCGAACTCCTGGCCAATGGGAGCGCTCTTGCCCAGCTCGAGAGGAGCCGTGGTAACGCAGTGGAGACCGTTGTCGAGTGTGAGCTTGAAGTAAACACGGTCGTTGCGAGGCAATGGGAGATCCAGACTCTTGACACCGACCACCTTGACGAATAGACGTCCTCTCTCGGCGCCCTCAGGACCATCGTCTGCGGAGCCGGTGGCTTGGTCCTCAGACACCACACCGAGAGCACTCTCTTGACCAGGTAGGGGCGGGGCAGCTTCAGGGCGAGGTCGGTTGGCGCTGGAGTTGCGCTTGCTCTTCCGTCTTTGCTTACCAGTCCATGGCTCAGTCTTGATGAACTCGCCGCTTGGCTTCGATGGGCTGGTCTTCGCGGTACGGAGCGATGGCCGTGATGTCATGCTTGGAGGCTCGTAGGATTTGCTCGTCTCGTTGCTTGAACCAGAGAAAGTTCGGTTCGAGGCAACCACAACCTTTTCGTTCTCACGCATAGTGTAGCCCTTCTTTTCGCGACGATAACCATTAGCGTCGAAACCTAGGGGACTGTAGAGAGAGGGTGAGCACACCTTCTGGTTTTGGATGACACGGTCGAACTCCTTCTCGAGACCCCAATCTTCTTGATCAACCGCCGGGATATCGATGTTGAGCTCGACCTTGCGGCTCTCAGGACGAGGTGCAGGTTTCTCAACCGCTGCCTGCTCACTGTCAATGCCAGAGTCGACCTTACTAGCATCAACTTCGGTAGACTCGAATGAGGAATCGGCGTTTTCAATCTGTGCTTGGTAGCCCTGGGGGATCGCAGGGACCGGGAATGCATCGTCGACCTGGCCATCAAACGCGGCTCCAAAGTCTGCTGGTGTTCCGGAAGGACGAGCCTTGAGCTTACCACCCGTCTTGATGGTTGCCTTGCGCTCGGGGATTTCTTGTCGTAGAGGCATGGGTTCAGTGTCAAGGTCAGTGCCCAGCTCAGTCTCGAAATCCTCGTCTTGATCATCTTGCTCAGCCTGAGCGTCCTCGAACTCTTCCTCATCCATGTCAGTGGAGTGGTGAATGACCGACTCGGGTGTGCCTGGAGGCGAGATCTCAGCAGCATGAGGAAGCGGTTGTGCATCAGCCGGAACCCACTGAGCTGCAGTGGATGGCTGGAGGCTGGGAGGGTTGTCGGTGTCTAGCTTGCGTGTGCTCTCGTTGGAAGGAGGAGGAGACGGCGTGGTGTATTTGGCCATACCGAAGTCGTAGTCGTCCTCTCCGCGGAGATACTCTGGCAGTCCCATGAAGCCCTTGTCGGACTTCTGCGGCTTTTGGACCTCATCCGAGGTGAGTGTGGGCAAGGAATAGTCCTTGACTGTGAGCAGCTCCATGGCTTCTTGGAGGGTCTCTTTGCCATCCTCTGTTTCGACGTACTGCTGCTGGAGGATGGTGCTCTCCAACTCCGGATCCTCCAATGAGTACATGCTGCCGTCAGTCTCATCCTCGAGAGAGTCAGCGCGAACATCGTGATGCAGGACAGAGTTCTGGCGATCATAGCTGCCTGCCCGCGAAGGAGATCTAGGGGTGGAAAAGCGGTTCTCGTCCATTGTGGGAATGGCGGCCAAGTCAATGCTCTCGTCCACAGGCTCCTCCTTGATCTCGACGTCGACCTCTTCGTCATCAATGTGTTGACGTGGGAGGAAGTGATCGCTAGACTCTCTGCTGTTCTCGCGTGATGGAATAGGGTGGTCAGGATGCATCTGCGCCAGCTCGGCGTAGGAGGGTCTGAACTTGTGCTGCTCGTCCACATACTCGTCCTCATCGGCTGCGTCCTCTTCGTCATCCTCGAAGTCGTACTTGGTGTTTCTAACCTTCCTCAGGATGGATTCGCGGCTAATACGAGGAGGCGCGTTTGTGTAGTCTTCGAGGTCAGCCAGGATAGAGTTCTCGCCATCCTCTGCGTCTTTCGGAAGCTCGTTCGAGATCTCGTTGGCCTGTCCGATTTGCTTATCCTGCTCATCCTGATGGTCGTGAATAGACTGCTTTGATGCAGGTCGGTCATGCTCCGCTGACTTCTGCATGTCTTGAGCGCGCTCCACTAGAGGCGACGAGCCAGAGCGTGGTCTGGCAGAAAGCTCATCTTCGTCTTCATTGTAGCGCTTCGCAGGTGCAGGAAGGTTGCGCGCGGCTTCAGACGCACGCTGGGCTGCAGTGGCAATAAGAGCCGATTCACGGCGCTTCTTGTCGCTCAACCCAGGAAGCGGAGGCAGTGGCCTCGACTCTCCGTCGGAAGTCACACTCTCGGACCGGCCGAGAACTGGACGCTGCTGCGAAGGGGAGGCATCGTTGAAGACATCGTCGTCCTCGTTGACCAAGTCAGTGCGTGCCTCGTCCGGCGACATACGCGACCAGTGCTCTGGGAGAACGACAGGAGTCTTGTCTGCATTCTCAAGATCCTCATCAAAGCTATCGTCTCGGTCAGGGTCCACAGAGCTGCCTCGTTCGAAGCTGAAATCCTGGTCGTAAAAGTCGTCCGAGTCATAGCTGCCCTCGCGAGAAGCCGTAGCGACGGAAGGCTCGGGAGTCTGCTCGATGTATTCGTTGATCATAGGTGGCGACGTGTTGAAAGTCACACTCTTGTTGTGGCGGTGCAGTGCTCTTGCTCGCGGCGTCTGCGCGCACTCGTCGCCGTCTGACCATGAGCTGATGTCCTGGTCGAAGCTGACCTTGCTTGTGGCACCAAACTGACTGATACGAGCGAGCGCTGACTTGGTTGGTGAAGGCGACTCGTCTTTTTCAGGCGATTCCGGTAGGGCGACGTTTGCAGCATATTTGTTCGGGCTGAAGACAGGCACACTGTTCTCGCTCTCAGTGCGCAGATGGTTTGGCCTGGTGGGAGTTCCGCTGCGGACGGGGCTCTTCTCGTTGCGCATTGTGTCGAAACGAGTGAATGTGTTGCGGACGAACTGTTCGCTGAGCGGGCGGTTTGCGCTTGGTCGCTCGACGATCGGTACGGTATCCGGGTCGTAGGCGTCCTTGCTCTCGAGTGAGAAGATCTTGCTGCTCTTTACCCGGCCGGCGGACTGGAGTTTCTCGATGCTAGCTCGGCGCTTAGCAGACATAGCAGAGGGAGACTGTGAGCGATCTGGGGTGCCCTCGGCATCGTGGCGCCTGGGCGACAACAGGTGACGTGAGGACCACAAGTCGCGAGGCGAAGGCTTCGGACCTGTAGGTGAAGGAGATGCGTTCTCATTGAACGGAGAAGGGTCTAGTGCAGGAAGCAGTTTCTGAACGAGGATAATGGTTAGCATGCAGTCGAGGCGCCGAGGCGGACGAGTGACAAACCCTTGTGCTCTGGTTGTAGCTGGGCGAGTTTCGTCTGGTGGAGCCTGAGCTGATCTCTGCCAGTGGCCGTGACATGGCGACCGATTTGTCTGGCGAAGCGGTGGGCGTCGACTTGCTGATTCGCAGCGGCTGGACCTGGCGCACCATCTTGTCAGTATCGCGGTGGTAGGCAGCGGTATTGAGCTAGCCCGTGACCGAGTGAGTGGTGTTTCATACAGTGGTGTCCATCGTCTTGCGCCGTGTGGAAGGTTGTTGTGGAATGCGCGCTTGCCCTGGCGGAGCAACCGGGGTTCAGTGAAGCGGTGTGAGTGTGCGTGAAGTGTGATTATCGCATAGTCGAGTGGAAGCGAATGGGGGAGCGAGCGAGGGCGTGTGCACAAGAGATTGCGAGTGCGAACGATGTTGAGGTGTAGGTAGGATGAATAAACAGTCTCGTGGACGTAGGATGAACGGGCGTAGTTGATTCAAGAGGCCGCTTGCCGGCTTTCAAAACAAACGGCTAAGGCGAGCGCCCCATTCGACCACAAAGCCAAATATTGATCCGAGCTAGCATGGTTGCCATTGGCAACGTGATTTCATGGATATAGACTCGAAAAGTGGGCAGTAGCGGAAGTGTAATAATCAATGTGCTACTCCCCGATGGGAATCAGCTCGTGAGCTCACTTCTTCTCCCATCATCGCCGAGTCAGCTGAACCGTCTTCTGTTTGCCCATTTGGGTCGGCTCATGGCTAGCTTCACCGTGCAAAGAGGGGCATCGTCCCTGTGCTCGACATAGTTCGACTGAGTGAACGCTTGCGAACAAGTATACTATGTGGTAGTGCCATTCGCACAGCATGCATCCTGGCCCAGGCAGCCAGCAACCAGAGAGCATGGCTGTGAGATCGAGATCGTGATCATGAACTCCATGTGTAGGTACGTGTTGCTGAGCTTGAACCACGTACTGACATTTCCAGTAATGCTCATAATGCCAGTCCTTTGGAGGTTGGAAGGGTCAAGTCATTTGTAGGATCAAACACTCTAGAAAAACCATGTGCTGCACAGTCCTTTCCTAAGATCTCACGCGGCCAGCAACAATTACTTTCCATGTGACTTTGAGGCCCAAAGAGCACTCACGACATCATAACACACATCATAACAATCCGAGACCCATCACGCGGCCCTCTCTATCCCCAACCAACCAAGGGTAGTGCATCCTGAACGGCTCTGGAACGGCGTCCACCACGCCTCCAGCACCAAAACGGTCCCGAGCTGCATGTACCGAGCCGTGATACCCGCATCCGCCATAGCGACGACAGCGATGGGGCCATGCAGTAGCAGTAACTACGGGCGAAGATGTTGAGATCTGTCCGACTGGGCGGGAAGATCGCCTTTGCACTTGGAGCACAGTGGAGCGTAGCGGCGGCGTCTATCATTGCGTGAACCTCGCTTGCTGATATACATAGTACAATGATCCAATTCTCTGGAGAACGCCGTTGAGCCCTCGGATTGACAGATTGGCGGATTGACGACAGGCATCCTCTGCTTTTACGCAATCCGAAGTGGGCGGCGCACTGACTGTACCAAAGTACCTTGACGGGTGTGAAACGGGTTTCATCACGTCTCTCATCGCCGCCGTGAAATATTCCACGGCAGCTCAGCCGAGCCAGGGCCCTTCCCCGAAACAGAAGGGAGAAAGTTCACGACATGTGACAGCCTGCCTTGCTGATATAATACAACAATTTGAATATTCGAACATGCTACGCCTCACATCATCAGCATGTCCCTTCTGCGAAGCGCATGCTTTCTCAAAAACCCTTCTCACACCATGGCGACAAACGCGCGGCGTCGCGAGCTTCCAGAAACGTGGACCAGCTCGCATGGACTTGTCTGGACGAGTCGCCCAAGGACCCAAGAATACCACACCTGATGGGAAGCCCGTCAAAAAGAGTCGCAACAGTCCTTTCAATGGCATGAACATCACAACACCCCCGAGAGATCTCCAAATAAAAGCAGCAAGGCATGTGTCTGCGGCGGAGGAGAAACGGGTGATGCGCCATGTCAAAGGAGGCAGGGGAAAGCCAGTCAAGGAAAAAGAGCCTATGAAGGCGCTGAAGATGCAGCGGGCTCTGGCGAGTGTTCCGTACGAGAGACGCGCGAGGACAAAGATTGAGCTGGCTGAGAGGGATCATTTTGATGAGTTTGATCTGTTGTCTGAGATCAAGGAAGCTGTGCCTATGCAGGCGCTGGGCGGATTGGAAGATATCGCGCCTACGCCCATTCAAAGACTAGCGATTCCTGCACTGCTCGGCACGGAGGATGGCAGGAGGAGAAAGAAGGGCAAGGACGCACCCGCGCCACCAACCAAAAAGGAGATGCAGCAGTTTTTGCTGGCCGCCGAGACCGGCTCTGGAAAGACATTGGCATATGTGCTACCTATCGTCGACGCTTTGAAGCGAGCAGAGGCATTTGAAGCCCAACAAGAAGCTGAAGCAGCGGAGCAAGAGAAGCAAGTCCAGAAGTCTGCACAAGGCTTCGAGCTCCCATCTCCGGAAGTCGACGACCCTCACCACACTACTGGCCGCCCTCGTGTCATCATTCTTGTTCCAACCCAGGAACTTGTCGCCCAAGTCGGTTCCCTTGTCAAATCACTTTCGCACACCGTCAAGTTCCGCGCCGCCATGATCAGCGCAAACTACAGCAGCACCATCATCCGCAACCGTCTCTTCTCGCCACAAGGAATTGATGTCGTGATCAGCACACCCCATCTCCTCAACAGCATCACCGAATCGGACCCGAACGTCCTCTCCCGCGTTTCTCACCTGGTAATCGACGAAGCCGACTCCCTTCTAGACCGATCCTTTTCACCCCTCACCTCGTCCATCATCGACCGCGCCACCCCGTCTCTACAACAATTAATCCTCTGCTCCGCCACCATTCCCCGCTCCCTTGACACCTACCTGCACAAACGCTACCCCTCGATCCGCCGCCTCACAACCCCGAACCTCCACGCCATCCCCCGCCGCGTCCAGCTCACAGTCGTCGACATCGACAAGATCCCCTACCAAGGCAACCGCGACCTGACCTGCGCACAAGTGATCTGGGACCTAGGGAAAGAAGCCGACAGCGACGGCCGCGTGTCGACCACCGACAAGCGCATCCTAGTCTTCGTCAACGAGCGCGAGAAAGCAGACGAAGTCGCCGCCTACCTGCAGAGCAAAGGCATCGACGCCACGGCGCTTTCGCGCGACACCAGCGACCGCAACGCCAGCGCCACCCTCGCCGCTTTCACCGGCACTTCCACTTCAGCGCAGCTCGAGAGGCAGCAGAAGGAGGACTCGAAACCCGCTGCTGATCCCACTGCTCGCCGCTTGCGTGGCGTCAAAGTCCTGGTCACGACGGATATCGCTTCGCGTGGAATCGACACCACTGCTGTCAAGACTGTTATCCTGTACACCGTTCCGCACACTTCGATCGACTTCATCCATCGGTTGGGCCGTGTTGGTCGCATGGGTAGGAGAGGTCGCGGTATCGTGCTTGTCGGGCGCGGTGACCGGAAGGATGTTGTCAGGGAGGTGAGAGAGGGCATGTTCAAGGGTATGGCTTTGATCTAAGGGCCCGAGGACTTTATAGATTGTACGATATACTGGTGCAGGGGATCGTCGGAACCCAAAAAATCTGTAACAACAACAATAACAAGACTTGTATTCATTATCACGATCATAGTAATACACTACTTCGCATAACCCGTCAATGGATCCAATCTAAGGAAACCGGCTCGCTCTCATTTTGTCGAGAGCTCTTCTGAACGACGGTCTGTAGTGTAACGTCCGTATGCAAAGTTCATTCTGACCACTCTTGAATCGCACAACGCGTGATCAAGAAGTCCCGATCCATTCCATTGCCCCACACCAACCCTTGCAGCCTCAATGCAACCCGATCAGTCGAAGAAGCCAAATTCCCGTCGAACCAGTGTCTTCAACGCCTTCGAACTGCCCAAGCAAAAACCCATGCTCCGATAGGCTGGCCGTCTATTGATCACTATCCTCAAAGTAGAGTTTCTCCGCAGCCAACCAAACCGTGCCGGCAGCCATCGGATCGAGCTCATGCGGCGGCAACCAGAGCTTGTTGTCAGCAGCCCTGGTCCAGAAATCGCGGCTTTGCTTCGACACAATTTCGAGCACGTCCTTATCCTCCTCCAGGAAACAGTGCAAAGCATGCGCCTCCTCCTTGCAGCCGAGGACCCGCAGGCTGCGGATGATCCGCGTGATGCGCAGATGGTTGTGGTTCCTGGGGACGACCCATCTCGGGGCCGCGGTTTCCCAGTTCTCGGCTTGCGTAATGACGCGCTTCACGTCAGTGTTGGGGTTCCAGTCTACGGAGTCGTCGGATCCTTGGACCTTTTGGTATTCCAGGCCGTAGAAGCTTAGCATGCGGTTGAAAGCGGTGATTAGATTTTCGCGCAGCTCGGGTCGGTTCTTGAATTGTTGTCGGATTTCCATCGTGACGAGTGGTGCGTTGTCGAAAACACCGCTGGGCTCGGGGAGTGGGAAGAGGGTTTGGATGTAATTGTGGCATCTCTCGAGGGTGGCGTCATTCCAAGAAAGGATGTAGTCGAGCGTGCGCCCTTGTTCGTCCGCGCCCTTGACTTCCGGATCATAGAAGCGGACGAGCATGGCTTGAGCGGGGTCCAAGGGCCATTCCATTTTGATACTGTGTTGTTTGGGAGTGTTGAGCGATGGTGGGTTTGTT
>Ga0265797_10000499_pt1 | contig 71192 bp, 33 predicted proteins | sample P2T30metagenome_FD_192433 | JGI IMG/M metagenome (GOLD analysis project Ga0265797, IMG submission 192433) | Plant litter microbial communities from East Loma Ridge, Irvine, California - P2 T30 | ecosystem: Environmental > Terrestrial > Plant litter > Unclassified | place: USA: California...
AAAAACATACAACAGGCGGGATTCCCAGATGGTCACCCACTCTAGTACTAGTCGCCCGGTTCAGTGCTTATGTATGGCAGAGCGGACGGGATGCCCAGTTCTCACTGACCTATGGTCGTATGTATCCGGAGCGGTGATTTTTGATATATGTTTACTTGTCAATAGCACCCTAAAGTATTGCCAGAGATCACGCCCAATTTAATTCAATGCCGTCCAATTCAACAGACTAGAGAATCCATCTCCCGAGCGCCCTGCGAAATTGTATCTTTCGGCAGAAAGCCGGCACCCACTCGTTCGTACAACCCAGCACTGAGCTCGCGGACGACAAGAACCCAATGCTTTTGTGCAGGGTCTGCAGGCGTATCACTCTCGGACTTGAGCCTCCCGATGACCACACACCGCAGCTGACCAGGGTCATGCGGTGCTGTAGGGTCATCCCATACTATGCCCGATAAGAAATCGCTTGCACGCGGGGCTGCTGCAACCATGTCGAAAGGTCTGGCGACGACTCTCAATTCCGTGCGACGCCCGTTGCGGTTCGAGGACATACGGCCGCGCGACGTGCGTGATGGAGTCCCGCCCGTAGAGTGGTTGGGCGATCGGAACTCCACGGGCGATCGAAACTCGACATCCACGGTCCAGTCGATTTTGCCGAAGGGGAGGTACAGGAACGATATCGCTCCTTCGTAGGCCATCCAGGACCACGACGGCACAGGGTTGGTCTGGGCGGGTCCGAATGGTATCTTTGTCAAGCGGGCAACTTCCGAGGCGACCCGAGTCCAAAGCAGACTTCGGCCGAGATACCTCTCGAACAAACCGAAGCCGCCGGAGGTGTCGAAGGCGTCGATCAGCCTTGTCTCGAGGCCGGCGATGGCGACGGGCCGGTCGGTGGAGATGGAGAATCCCAGTCCGCTGTATTGCTGGTATAAGATCTGGAAGAGGCGGATTCTCGCGCCTTTCGAGTCTTTTTGAGCGACCTGAGGGAAGTTGGCATCGCCTAGGAACGATGCTTGTTTGCTGTCGTCGTTCTTGTCAGTGGTACTTCCACATGCATGCTGATTGTGTTGGGAAATCAACTTACTTGGACATCTTGGTCAAGGTCTCACATCGAATGCCCTGGCCACACTCCCAATACGTCTGCTTCTCCGCAAAATAGATCGTGCGCCGAGCCAATGCACGCTCCTGGAGAACCCAGCCGCGCTTGTTCATGTTTCCGTCAATCACTTCGAGCTGGAAGTCGTCGATGTCCTCGCTGAAGGCCAGTCCATGGTCGCGAAACGTGGCCGACAAGTGCTGTGGGCGCTCTATAAGGAACCTGTCGTTGGTCCCTGTGCAGCGGCTGGCCGCAAGCACACAGTAAGCAGCACTGAATGTTGCGTGCATGCGCTCTGCCTCCTTCTCCCAGTCTCCGCCTTCACCTTGCACGATGCATAGCGCATCGATCCACAGGTACTTGATCCCCAGGTTTTGCGTTATGGTCAACGCGTCGACAAAGAGGTTCGGAAGCGATTGTTTAGGTATGGCTGTGCAGTGCTGCTCGTAGGTGTCCGTCGTGGTGAAATATCGTTGATGGACAGCCCTATCGCCCCACGTATATGAGAGAGCGAGGTACTTGAGGGGTTCGGGGCCGCTGTCATCGATGTCCTTGGTGTCGACCAACCGTATGAGAGACTTTTCAATGGCAATAAGTCTCGCTGGGTACTCTCTCGCTTTGGTGCCAGACGAACCGAAGTTCTTGCGGCATTCGGTGTGCTTCGCGTCGCAATCTCGAAGCCATGCGAGCAGCAATTGTGAGTATGCAGGGTCGCCAATCTTGCACAAGAAAGGCATTCCGACTTGGATGTCGTTGGATGACTTGCATTGATTGGTCTCTGAATGTTCTATCCAGATGTCAGTCTTCGCAGGCCGATGATGTGGACATTGAGTGCTTCCCTACCTGGAATTTTCCTGATCGTAAGCAATCTGTAGTTGTGTGGTCCTCGCTGTACAGTGATCTTGGAGGCTTTCCTCCGGATCCGCAAAGGCCCTGTTATCATTTCCTTTGGAAGTCTTTCACCAAGGACTTTGAAAAGAAGCCGACAAAGGTCGCACTGAACAGAGGTCTTGTGAAGCTCGTCGGCGCTTGTCATGAAGTCGAGCAAGAGCTGATGTACAGCATGTGAGCATCGCTGGCATAGATGCACGCTGACCGATCCAGGCGGGCCAGCTTTCATGGCCGGATAGGTGTTGAAGAGATTGGTGATGAATTCGTTATCTGAATGGAACCTCCAGTCATCGCGATTGAGCTAGAACTCGGATCAGGACCACGTTAATCTGTTGTGTAGCGATTGCTTGCATACGGGTTGATGGTTCTTTTGCTCCGGATATCATGGTCAGCGAGTATTTGGACTAGCGATGATGGCGCAGCTTACATACTAGCCACTTGATCAGCTGTAACTCACAAGTGCAAGAGGGTTGACCGTTGACCTACTGTCTTGTCCTAAATGTCAGCCAAGATCATCGAAGTAGTCATGCTATGCAAAATATAGGACAGGGCTTACCTCCTGCATACCCATGTCAGCAAACGCACGATGCAAGTTGCACTATCCAATAGGCATTACTCGTTGTGCCCTCACGGCGCTCGAAGGGACTTGATGGTTCGAAGGGACTTGAAGGCTCGAAGGGACTTGCAGGCTCGAAGGGACTTGAAGGCTCGCAGCTCCGTTGCCATGTTGTGTTGCGGGAATATGAAGAGTGTCGGACATGTTTCTCGAGATGGGTTGCAAGACGTTCGTGGGTAGGCGTGCACCGCGCTCCGGCTGATCAGGACAACAGTATTGATTGCTCCCGCATTTTTTCTCTATTCGCTCCAGTTCTTTCAGTAAGACATCAGCTTGGATACGTCGATTCCCCGGCGGGATTGTATTGTGGACACCAGGAAGAGCAGGCACGAGGACTCTGTTTTTGACCAGCAGTAAGAGATCACGGATAGCGCTCGGCGATCGACACGCGGGACTCGCGAGTATCCCATCCATGACTTGTGCCACAGAAGAATTTACCTTCGCGCCCGGCTCCTCGCCTACCGGAAGTCTGGACCAGAAAAGAGTTCCATCCTTCTCGATGGGAAGCTTCCAAAACTCGTCCAGTCCTTCGTGGCCGTAGAGTAGCCACACGACAAACTCTAGCAGAATGCATCCGAAGGACCAGATGTCGTAGAGTCTGGATCTTGGTGACCGTAGCAATGTCATCGCTTCAGGTGGTTCATAGTCCAGCGTTCCAAATTGTGACGTTGAGGGTAGCTTTCGAAAGCCCGTCGACACCACATGTCGCTTCGCGAGTCCAAGATCCGAAATGCGAAGGGTCCCAACTAGTTCACCGGCCTTCAAGAAGCGCAGGATGTTTTCTGGCTTCAAGTCTCCGTGTCGCCAATTCGCATCCTCGACCGCAACGCCTGTGTCCGCCACGCGATTGACTTTCCCGTCGACTCCAGTGACGACTGGCGTAAAAGGAGTTGGGGATGAAGGAGACCGTGAGACACTGCGTGATAGGGTGCCAATGTAATTGCCATGGTGCATGAGCTCGATAGCGCTTGCGAGGCCACTCAACTGCGCAACGACCTCTGAGACAAGTTTTGGCGTGAGAGAAGGTTTTCGTTCCTGCTCCCAGAAGCTCTTCAGGTCGCCGCCGTTCGCCCAATCGGATAGTATGAGGAATTGTTTGCCGTGGACCACAGTTGCTGTCCTGCGTACAAGATGCGGGTGGTTTCGCTCGCTCAGCTCGCGCAGGTTCTTCGCCTCCGTTTCCCACGCGCGGCGCGCGGACAAACCCTGGGGATCGTTTTCGTAGACGCTCTTGAACAATTTGATCGCGATATGACGAGATTCGCCGCGCTGTGGATTACTGAATCAGCAGCTATCAATATCTCACCGACTGCTTGACTTACTCGTTCGGACCCTCTTGCATGATCCTCATTCAACTCGCCTTCCCTGACCTCACCGAAAGAGCCCTCGCCATGTCCGACGCGCAACTGAATAGGCAAGATGATCTGTTCATCCAGAACGTAGTCGAATTGGCCAGTCTCGAACTCAAGTGCAAGGAATTGCCACTGGAAAGTGTAAAAATGATCCCAGCCACGTTTACTCCACTTCCCTAGGGTTTCCCGGGCCTTCTTATGTTTACAACGCGCTTGCTTTCCCGTGCAGGTACATTGCTCCGTCTCCCTCGGGAATGGAAGCTCTTTGTCCGTCAGGTGCCTGTCCTTGAACGTCTGTAATGCAGACTCGAGATTGTTGTAGCTGCTGTACAATAGAATCGCGAAAAGCTTTGGGGCTCTGCTCCAGATGAAGTCCAGGAGCTCGGCCTGAGCATCTGGTAAACACCGCTTGATCGTAGCTCGTGTTATTCGCTCCTCAAGACAGCTTCGGGGTACGTAAAATTGCTTCTCCGGGTAACCAGCGACAAGGCATGCTGCAAGGCTGTCACAGAGCTCTTCCCGAGCTTGGACAGCGTCGATAGGGGCGCTCATTCTAGAATCGCTTTAGCACAGCCGCGAAAATTGCGAAGGGGTGAGATATGGAAAGAGAAGTATCGTATGCAGCTGAGCGGCATGGCACCTCGTTTTGTATTGGTTTGCGAGTCGAGGTACCCTCAGATCTGAGCTGCGAAGGCTGAAGGCAGGTCTATCAGCCTTGAGTCCAGACGCTCACCATCGTCCAGTAGCCCGGCGTAGGCGCTATCTTCGATGCTGAGACCCTACCATGGAAAGCAAGAAGCAGACACGTGACAGCCTATCGCGGCACACCATTAGCGATGGTACTGTAGACCATTTACTCGATGAGACGAGCCCGCCGTCCAGCAAGCTGCAATCGACGAGTGAAACGCCACACGGGGTGTCAGGATGGTCACAAGATATGGTTCTCGCCAGGTGAGGCCTGGATGGGTTTGTCGGATAGAGATCCGCTCAATTGCTGTTTCGCCGGTGTACCGGCTTTTGGTTTCCAGGTGGAGAACTGGTGGTTTCGTACAATGTTGACTGATATACGGCAACATGTGCTAGGCAGACTTCCTCTGAGAGAGGAGTCGACATGCCTAGTGCTTGCAGCGACTTGTATGCACGTCGCGTACGCAGGATTTAGACGCGTTGCTAGCTAGCGAAACCGGTGTAGATTTACGCCCTGGTGGAGAGAAAGAGGCAAACAGCTCCGTGCTGCGGACTCTATTGGTGCGCGCCTTCATCGAGTTGGTGGGCGGGATATCAATCTTGCTGCACACACGGCACACCAAACCACCCTCATCTAGATGGCCTGCTGTGCCCTCCGGATGCAAATGGGCGCGGTCGTCTGGACACCGGTATGCATAAACCACTGCGAGAAAACCAGTGCCGTGTCTTGCCTGCTGGGAAGATCGGTGAGCTGTTCAGACGCTCCCTGACAGCAGGGAATGCGTGACCAGGTCCGGGGGCCAGGACTACAATAGGAAGGCTGTGACCAGGTGTTCATGCTCTGTTCATAAGTTGACGGCGAAGTGCACGAATACTAGTCTCTCAATTGGATGATCAAATATGCCGTATGAGGCGCAGCGCAGGGATCATGACCCTTCTTCCATTACAGGAAGGCTTCAACGCAGCTCCCAAGCCATGTGCAACCAGGTAGACTGCGTCAAATCTCGGTAAGGATCGCATAGGAAGGTCGTCATCAGCCGTCGCTACGAGAGGCTGTCATGATATATACATCTGTCTTGCATCGCGTCATCGCGTCGAACGAAAAGCATAGCTGGCACGGAAACGCACATGGCTGGGCTGCTTTTCATTACGCACGACACATCCGACGGCCGGACCGGCGTGCAAAACAGATCGCTCATTAGCGCGCACACGCTGAAGCACTGTCGTCTTTCCAAACGCGAGGCTAGATCTTCAGGCTATGGCAACGGGCGAACGCTCACCCTCGCGGCGCGCGTGAAGTCGCCTGGCCGGTCGAAGAGACAGCCAAAACCTTGCGTTCGAGGATTCGACGCACACGCTTCGTCCGTCGCTGCTGGGGCACGCGACTGACGGCGCTTCGCTAACCGTGGACTCACTGCAGCTGCGAGTCGAAGGTCTGATGGTGGCAGCGCCGGCAGGCTTCACCGCTTACGGCCAAGATGGGGAAGACGTTCAAAGCATCGGCCAATGGTATTTCCTCAACCATCTCTACGAAAACCATGCCTCCCACTTTCATCATGCGCAAAACCGCTGGACGAATGGACTACGGGAAATGGCGCGAGTCAACCAACCTATGTTCGCGGGCATTGTGGCGCTCACTTCCTATAGAGAAGTTGTGTTAGCAAAAAGATGTTCTGAGTCCATTTATCTCGAGCGAAAGGGACGGGCGATACGCCACATCGACAAAGACCTGAGTAGGAGACATTCTAGGACAGACCCGCTGACCTTGGTTGCTATTGCTCTCCTGGCTTACATGGACTTACGTGACAGCCATTTTCACGCCGCGAAGATACATTTGTATGTACTTTGCAAACTGGTCAACATTGCCGAAATGTCAACATACGTATGGCTTTACTGTGTCTGGATAGATCTGAGATACGTCTTACTGACCGGCCGATCGCCAATGCTGCCTTATCATATTCCGACGTCTCTCCGACAAAGTTATTCGAGTCGGGTTTCAGTCAACCTGTGGACAGTCGAGCGGGCTTCCAGCAATGTGGCCTATTGTCTACAGACAAGCTTTTTCGACCACCACAAGGCTTTCGATCTTTTCAACAAGCTTCATGCTCTCTGTCTATGTTCCGATCAGCTCGACGACTCCGACGACCCTCCCTTCGGCCAGATCTATGACCCGGAGTACACTCTGCGTGTTTTACAATCGCAAGTTTGCGAAGAAGACCCGCAATGCCATCCTACAGTCGCAACTGAGCTCGTAATTCTAGCTGCACAATTGCATGTTTGGATGGCCTGTCGCTTCTGGACACCACAAAGCCGAGGGAGTCATCTCGCGTTCGTGTCGAGAGCCTCGTTGATCGTTAATACCCTTAGCGGCAGATTAGTACGATGGGACGAGTACGCAAGCGCGAGATCGTTGTTGTGGGTTCTTTTTACCATGATTGCGATGATGCGCATATACGGAGATGCCAACCTGATGTGCGCGCTCGATCTTCTTCATTCGACTCTAGTGACACTCAGAATCTCCAGTTGCGAAGACTTCTCTGCAGCATTGACCGAGTGGCCATGGATAAGTGACTGGCACCCTATACAGCTTGTACATGTCTGGACCATGCTGACTGGACGCTTCGATGATCTTACAATCATGGTGCCGAACACATGTCACGTCGCAGTGCAAGTGGCACCCTCGAAGCCACCACAGAGATTCTTCCTTGGCAGGCTAGAATTTTTCACTACTTTATAAGACACGCAAAATGCTATCTTGTACTTCTTCAAGGCGACGTATCGTTGAAGTTCCTAATCTTGGAATTCTATGTCCTGGCAGCTTTGAGGAATCACAAAATCCAGGTTGTTGAATTTATGTATAATAACCTAAGAGCATTGAAACTTCGTAATTTCGGACGGGACGCCGAGTTCTCACTGACCTATGGACGTATGTGATTAGTGGGACATGATCGCATTTATCAATAAAAAACGTTTTTGGTGAGCGGAAGGAGATCTGGTAACGCGGAGGATAAGGGCGTGAGACGGACAAGGGCGTGAGACGCGCGATTTTACACCAATCTTGAGCTTTTTGAAGTACAATTACATCCACTAATAGTCTTGCTGTTATGCTTGAATTACAGAGCCTAAGGCTTAGAGTAGACAACAGCTCATGTAACTTGGATTTGTCCCCAAGTCCTGGAGAGCGGAATTCTTGATAGATGATACTGTTTTTAGCCTCTGCCAACTATTGCTCGGCTCTCACTAGTCAGACCATCTAATGCTTCAGACTTCTTGTAGAGAATAGCTAGAACAAGAACTACGTATAATTTGAAGCTGATAGAAGAAATCGTTGTCGTAATATGTTAATTTCGAAAAGCCCAAGATTGGTGTAAAATCGCGCGTCCCACGCCCTTGTCCGTCTCACGCCCTTATCCTCCGCGTCAGAGAAGGGATGTAATAAGCTTGCGTGCTGAGGCGGGAAAAGTTGAGTCACGTGCTTGCTTGCTTGTTTGCTTACGTGTAAAGGTCTATTATAGTCACACACCAAGAGCGGGGCCAATTCTCTGGCCGTCTTAACCATGGCCTATTACACAACTGCAGAAATCTTGGTAGGACTTAAGTCACATGTGATGGGACGGTGGGAAGGCTGCTATAGTTCGTTGTTTGTACATTCGACAAGGCTGAAACGTTCTCACCAGCCTACATCTGCAGAAGCACAGGAACAGGGTGGGCAGCAGGTACAGTACGAGACATGGGGGGGAAGTCCCTGAAAGCTGGAGTGCGGTGAGGATGTAGGGCTACATGTGGGCTGGTGGAGGCATTGACCACCGCATATGCCCAAGTTTGTGGAATAAAGACAGGCGTGTGCGAGAAGCGCTATATATCGTCAATGAGTATTTCGTCGGTATCAGCATATTTAGGATATACTAAAGCTGCTGATACTGCCGCTTATATAAGTCTGATTCAGTGAGATACTACCCAAGATCTATTTCTCGCAATTCCTACCATCTCAGAAGGATGATTTCGGGTCAAGATCGAAGTTATTCAACAGACTTTGGCATGAAGCGAGGGAAGATTGAGGCTCCGCCCCGCGCTTAATCGCGTAACGTCATGCATGTTAGCTCTAGCCGACATGGATTAAGTTGTTTTCTTGTGCATACACAGTACTAGAAATCATATCGCTACTATTCTCAGCCCCGTGACTGCTGGACTCTAAACTCCGCTCGACACGGCCTCGCCCGTTTCCTAGCCGTAAGTCGTACGATTTTGTCGACACAACTCCTGTTATTATCCATCCCGGCGGCGTGGTCCCGCTGCCTAGCTCCTGAATTCTCTCTGACTTTTGAAGGAAGCAGCAGTGACTGCACCGCTTTAGATCTGTATACATGCAGTGCAGCCATGAGGGTGCTACGTGTGCCCACCGTCGCTTGGGAGCAAAGCTACAGTAATGCTATAGCCTTTCGCCGTCAGGCCGTGGCTACAGTATAGTATGTGAGCAACTTGAGTTGTTGCCATGGCCCAGTGCGAAGGACATGGCGCCGTTCTCCCGCCCAGTCAGTCACTTCCCTGTCATTGCTTTTGAGTTTCGGGTTTGAGTCCAGGGATGTCCCAACAAGCCACCGCGAGCGGTCTCGCCTCGTATCGCTCAGGTATGGCTCGACTCTCCACTCTGCCGCTCCTGTGCCCATCGAATATCTGCCAGCTCTGATCGAGACCTCCTCACCGTCGCCAACGAGGCATACAAGCAAGCAAACACTCTACTCCCCAAACCTCCCTCGATCTGCCTCACCCGACAAGCACTCGAAGATTCCGCGATGGATCCACTGCCGCCTTATGAACCGCCAGTCCCAGTCACCTCGCCGAAAGCAGTCGACAGTCCACCGGCAGCCGACAGTCCACCAGCAGAATAGTCCACCGGCAGTCGAGAGTCCGCCGGCAGCCGACAGTCCCTCAGCGGGCGACGTGAGCCTCGAGTCTATCGAGTCAGATCAAAGCTCTGTTTTGAAGCAATCAAGCAAGCAATAGCAAGGCCCGGCGTATACATGCAGCAATATGGGACAACATGGCAAGGGTGAGGTACATTTCGAAATGTTCCGCTCTACCATGGTGATGACCATATTGCAGAAGGAGTCATGTAACATCAGCTCGACAGCGGACAATATTCAGTGCTGCGAACAAAGCCATTGGACTGGGGCTCGACCGCAGACAATGGGCGATGGTGTTTGTATACCGTCGCCGTGGGCCCGTTTTCTCCAGGTGCAGCCCGCAGCGGGACCTTGCATGAGGTTGCCTGCAGCCACTCTGACCACCCCATTGGGTGCAGCCAACAAATGCAACAACTCTTCTTCGTCGCTTGCCGTCCTGGCACTCTAAAGGTGACTTCTCACTCGAGCACATCCAGGATCGAGCATTCCAGGCTTGGACGCCCGCTGACGGTAGAGTCGGAACTAGACGAGCACGCATACGCGTTGGGCGTCCATGGCTTCGGCAATGTCAAATTCACCCTGCATCAGCTTGTGGTGGTAACAATGGCCCTGCAGCGTGTACCGGTGCTCGGACATGTTCGGATGTTGTGTTGGCGCTTCCGACTTGGTGGCTTTCCTTGTCACGAAAGCAGCGTTGCCACTCTTGAACACCCAAATAAGGTCGCCTGGATGTACAGTTGCTGGACCTATTGCAAGCGACCCTCGCTCTGTCTTGAACAAGCGCCTTTCCAAAGTCGCAGTGACATGGGACCTCATCAAGGACCCGTAAAGGGGATTATTCCTCAGGGGCCCTTTCTCGGATTCGAGCACGGCGTGCTGCCAACGGTCATGGTCCGTCGTTGTTGCCTTTCGCCACCCAGAGCTCTGCGCGGGGTCTTGTACACGCCCTGCAAGCATAGTGTCGCAGTACTCAAAATCGTTGAATGGTGTATCCTCATTCGCTGAAGGCTCACGTCCAGTTGCAAAGACGAACCACCTCTTCATAAGACCGATATGTTCCACCGCATCCAAGAACGTGAGCTTTTCCGGTGCTACGGACTTGATCTCGTCGACTTGTACGCCTTCTATGGAAAGCTGTCCGGGCCGCTGGTATGAAATGCCCTTTCCCGGGCCCAGCTGTCGTTGGAGACTGATATGGCAGCCATACGCCATGTAGAGCTGCAGCCTTTGGCGATAATAGTTCTGTTCGAAGGGGTGGCCTTGGCTCGAGAAATCAGGTGTCCAGGACGGGAGCTCCATACTGCTGTCATTCAGATCCAGGGCCAATGTCACCAGGTTATCGGTGTCCTGCAGCAAGCAGACCGCCATTTTTTCGAAGAATGGACCTGTCGAATCGTCTTCATAATCCGGACGCGGCAGCTTTGTCCCTCTAGTATGGAGTCCACGAAACCCGTTTATCTTGTCACGAGGGTCACTCGCGTCAAGATATTGGAAGCACTGTAGGACTTCTAGGATATGTTGTCCTTGTGGAAGTCTCTCCCAGAGGTGCCTGAGATTTGCCATATGGATGTATACCTATATCAAAATGGTCGGCCTCGTTAGCTGCTGTAACTGATCGGCTTCTCCGTGCACCACTCTTGCATACCCTATGAATTGTCTTTGCGAGGCGTGACTCTCGATGCTCGAAGAAGGCCGAGCAACAGTCAGCTTCCCTGCAAGTGTTCAATTGCTTTACCGCGTTAGCAAGTGATCGCCAAGGCACAAAGCCTGACGCAAGCAGTATGTCGCAGGCAGGAGCAAGTACAACTTCTTGCACTACCCAAACGCGTTCCCACCAACGAGCATCGAGGAATCGGTACAGCAGTCTTTCGACGGTCTCGGCGCCGGCTCTCCGTACCGACAATGCATGAAAATGTTTGCCGTTGGCCAATTCATCGATAGCACCGGCGATAAGAGCATGGTCGGCCTTGTCTTGAGGTATACTCTCAGTACGATCATCCAACGCGACGTACACGGTCTTTGTTCCCCGAAATATCTCGGACATCAACGCTACTTGCGCTGACTTTTCCACCTTATCTGACTGGTGGATAGACGGCAGATCTATCCACAGCATGGCGTCACAGCTCAAAGCACGCAGTCGACACAATTGCGTGTAGAGGTTGCGCGTGACCTTAAGCCGGATCCCGTTCACCTCAATGTGTTTATCCAGCTCCATGTCAGCCCAGGTATAGGATAGGGCGATGTATTGACCCCAGACGTCATTGAGATACAGTGTCTCCCGCTTCAGGGCTAAAGCAGGGGATTCGGTGGCAGGTAGTATTCGGCAAAGGCGTATCTGTCGGTTGGGATCCTTCAGAGTGTCGTAGCCATGAGGCCCATGGGACCCATGAGGGTCTGGAGGGTCTGGGCGCGGGCAAGGTGTCGGCCATTTGGTGTCCGCTGGCGGAACTTCTTGTCGTTGCTGCCAACTGACAGGAAACAGACTGTCTCTTCGATCGGAGTGGTTCGATGTCGCCATCAGTGCAGTGTTGCACGATGAGAGTTGCGAGAGTACAGCCAGATCGACCGAGAGCGGTTGCCACAGGTCGCGGCCTTTGAACTGGAAGATCCCATCTTACAGGCCAGCTCATGGTGATAAGGATGGGTGGTACTGACGCAGAACCTCCGTCACGTACCGTTGCGCTCGCGAAAGAGAGGCTTCGAGTAGCAGTTGAGGGTGTCGTCGTACGCAGTAATCTGCAGATGTAAGATTGCCTTACTCTGCAGCGCTTCTCAATTCTCGACGCTTCGCCAACGTGCAACCCCCATTCTCATGTGAACTGGAGTCGACCCGCCCATCGTCGCTTCCCACATGACCACCAGCCAGCCTAATTCCTCTCTCGGGGCTTCATTGTATCCTGCAGCCTCTAGCCTCGTGCCCTCGAAGATGTCGATGTCACCACAGCACCGCCCCCTCGCCGACGGTGATTGGAGACCAGAGTACATCGTGGGATCTTTATGCGCAGCCTCAACTGGCGGTGAGATGCAGCACCTTCGAATCCTGCAATTCTGCAAGTGTAGCAGCCCAAGCCTTGCGTCCCAGAGCTGTAGACCAGCCGTCCTGCAAGCCTGGCGACGCCTTCATTATGATAATGCTGTACTGTAATGATTCTTGTCCGCCGTTTCTTTTTTTTTTCTTGTTCTTTTTGGTGTGGCCATGTCCAGTGGAGCTAGTCGAGAAAATGCTTGAGATGTAAAGGGACCGGAAAGTAATGAGGAGGCAGGGTGGTCGCCCACATTCCTACGACGAAATACTATCCAGGTGTTTGTGTGTTTGGTACAAGGCTACTTACAGCTGTGTACTCGACTTCAACCTTGATTGGCTTGGCCTCGCGTTGCATTGCATTGCGTGTTATGATGTTGCCGCTGCAGCTGGCGATAGTCCGGAGTCGATTACTATTGGAGAAAAGAACAAGAACTTGACGCTGTTCACGACGACAAATGAAAAGGTGCGATTGCTTTTGTCATTTCTCCGTCGGTCTCTATTCATCCGTACCCCTCGCGTAGCCGTTGTGGTTACATATGAGACACCCCCCAGCCTTAAGTCTCGGGCTGTGCAACATGCAGCCGCCAGTGAAAACTGCCACCATCACTTGCGCTGTCCATCCATCGTATGTGTTCTATGGTGCTGTGCTCTGGCTGAAGCGAGACCGGCGTTCTCTGTGTAAAGATGGGGCGACATGTACCTACGCCACTGCCATGGCGTGCAAGGTTGACACAGCTCGAATCGACTTCCTTCCACGCCGTGCGAAATTTGATCATGCAGGCCAATCACAGCGCCAGCCCGCATCACTCTGGTACCAGATCATCCGGCGAACAGGGAGCCAATGCATAACGTTAGTCTTTAATGGCGACTCGAAAACACCACTGGGTGTTTAGATAGTCACGTGTCGTTCGTGATGTCGATGTTCTTCGTATTACGGCGTCTGAAATGCCGTAATATACAAATTTGATAGAAATGCGAGAATCATAGGGTCATCTATAACCTACATAAACGCCTTTCGCCACGGCCATGTTTTCTCAACGCCTGTAGGTCATACTGCACGCCGAATCAAGGTTATCCGACCCGTGTGTGCAGAGCAACGTGATGCGCCAACTGAAACGAGGCGAGGAACATGAAGCGTGTGTTGCGCTGGCGGATCCTGCGGCTCTTTGCATATAATAAGAAGGCAAACACTTCTCCGCAGTTGAAGTGCCCCTCAAACACGCCCTCTGACCTGCGCCTCTTCAAGCCTTCTGATAAGGGTCACATCTAACCCGACCTACAACCTGATTGACTCTCGCGACTCACAATCCTGCCACTATGGAATCCACACTCAGACATGCTCCAGTGGACAACCGTTCTCCAAGATCCAGAGCACACTGCCGGACCATAAGACCATCAATAGCACCGAAACAACCATCGCGCTGCTTCGCTCTGCTATACCTGCAAGGAAGATCACAATCCAGCCTAACACCCACAGCATGCCAAACTTTCGCCATGCATTTTGAAGACCGTTCCACCAGCTAGGCTTCAGAGGCGTATTGGCGACCATGTCCCAGACCCGAAATCGCCTTTCGTGATCCCGGTGTATATCAGGCCAGTTGGCCCGCTCTTTCTCGGCATCAGTGACTTGGTTGACATCGCCGAGACATGTTCCAGACGTGCTGATCTTGTCCAGCCAAAATTCAGCCGTCTTCTTTGCTATACCAAAGTCGATCTCGAACCACTCATGCTGTGCCCGAGTCTTTTTTTTGAGCAGAACGTCCCGCTGGAAGTATGCGAGGTCGGTGTGCACAATCTGTTCGAGACGTAACAAGAGCGCGTAGGGTATGTTCTGAATCGCGTAGGTGCTATTGGCATCCAGAATTATGCCAGATTTCGTTTCGATGTCCGACTTCCTTTCCTTCCAACTACCAAGAGTATACCCAATCTTGACATGGCCGGAATGTTCGGCTTTGAGCACATACAGGACCCCTACGGTCTTCTAAGTTGGTAGGGGAGTATTGAACAGCTCGGCTACCTCCTGCCTGACCCTTTAGGGCGACCATGTGGTGCCCACCCCTTCAATGAAGCTATCTGCTTTGTAGCGACGTTCATGGCTAGAGCTTGTATCGGGAGTGTCTTCATTTCCTGATCGGCTTCTAACCATGACGTTTCCCTCTGGTACGAATGAGCGTGAGTTTTCAGAACGGTCTCGACGACTGCATAGAGTAGGGTCGTTGAATTCGTTCAACGCTTTAGGATCTGAAGGAACATCTTGAATCAAAGCTTCAGTGGTCTAAGGTCGTATATACACCGAATCAGGTGCACCGTCTTCTGGGCCAGGTGCATCGTATGAATCGGAGTCTGTAATTTCACCTATGTCCACGCGTGTCTAGCGTCGGACTTTTCCTTGAAATTGAGCATCACTAGCGGGTGGCGCTTGCGAAGGTGACTTCCTTCTGCATGGGAGAGATCCAGGAGAAGGCAGTGCTCCGAAGTCAGTAGGGAACCCGGGGAACTCGTCTTTCCATGTCGACTCGATCTCCCTCTGCTGCTTCTCATACTGACCCCTCTCGGCGCAAGTCAGTAAGCGGTTGACTTCACGGACATTATCCGGAGTGAGGCGCGTTATAGGTTCTGCAGTGATGCGTCGAACCTGGTCGAGAGTCTCGTCCTTGTCAATCATATTCTTACACCGCCCAGAGCCCCTCTTAGCTAGGCACCGGTATTCTTTGAGGTCGTTGTTCTGAAATTCTGCTTGCAGTGTGGAGAAGGGGGGATAACTATAGGTGTTCTTCCGACCGGAAGCCGATGCAAGATACGAAGGCGATGTTATAGGGGATTCCATGCCAGACACCGCTAGCTGCGATATAGGCGTTGACACTACCCGTCTTGAGTCGCGAGTAGGAGTGGTGAAAGCGCTCGAAGCTCGAGATGGCCTGGTATGTCGAGGTAGATGGGTCATGGTAGGCGAAGGAGGGCCGGCGAGACGTGCGACAGCGCTTTCGCTCACGGTCACAATCCCATAAGAAGGTCGAGATGGGTTTGGAGAACCAGTCGGTGGAGACAGCAATGTTTGAAACTAACGTGCCGGTATATCGCCTGGTGAAGTATCTTCACCGGCAGAGCCCGGATTGTGTTGAAAGGGTGTTTGTAGACCAGAGAAGTCGACATCAGAAGCGATTCCGTGCATCCAGTATGTGTTAAACACATCTCCTAAGCATATCACGTCGCCGTGATCAGGGCATAACGAGAGATGACCTGCGTGCCGAATTTCTCTATCGTTAAGCCGCGACTTAGGCAATGTGAGAATACTTCGAAGTGTCGTAAGAGAGTTTTCGTCTGTTAGCACAGATTCACAGCGGTCGTTGCCTGTCTTCCAAATACACCTATACTGATCGAAAGCCTCTCGCGGCTGTACATCAGCCTGCAATTCATCGAAAGACATCGCAAGCATGGCGGACATGATAGGCGAATTGGCGAAGGTGTGTTGTATGTTGCAAGAAGCTACCCGGTATAGACTTGCAGTCGTCGAGATGGAGGGGTTATCGTTCGAATGTAAATGATCTCTGAGAGGGAATGGTTCAGGGCTATGGTGCTTTCCGTGCGGCTAAGACGATGCACAGCCGACATGGCGTGCGATGCCCTGGCTGCCAACAACCGAGCTTGGTATGACGATGAACAGGGAGTCACTTGTTTCAACATGAAGCGATGCCACGGAGCAGGACTATTCGCGAGGTCGATTGGTAGTTGCACGTCAGAGAAGATCCATCATCTTTTCGAACGCTTATTGCTCGTTGCAATGAATCATCAAGTGCCTACTAGAGCGCGCTTCGATGCTTTGGCATGCAAGATCAAGGAAGAAGCAGTAGCCAGAACAACGAAGTCTATCGCCAGCGCCGTCTGGGTTAGACTTCGCTCTCGTAGAGCAAAGTTCGAGTCGCAGCTCGCACCACATGATGCGAATGATCTCGGTTGAGTGTTGAAACGGTGGCGCAGATATGTTGGAAGTAAGTATGGACCAAAGCAGGTCGCTTGCAATGGTGCAAGACGGCCCAGGCGAGATACAGTTCATATCGACGTGCGTCTGCAAATCTGCGGCACCTGGAGTCACGAGCACTTCGGGTCTTCAGCTCGCTACTGGTGTCGCTGAGGCATGCGTCAATGCGCGAGGCCTGCCTAGGCAGCTGGACGAGGAGAAGGAAAGAAGGATGTGCCATTGCCGCAGCGCGTATAGGGACGGGAAAACAAACTTGACGAGTTCACAATCAACACTCGCGCAGTAGGCCCTTCCGCCTGGGGCTGTACGGCATTATTGCAAACGACGTCGACGCCTGTGGACGGCAGCGCAGTGCAACTAAAGTTGGGCTCCGCAGAAGCGCGAGTCAAGCGTACTCTAGAGCAACCGGCACGCCCAGCCGGCGAAGTTTGATTGGCTTAGCCAGGGCATTGCCATTTCGGAGCGTATGTCAGAAGCCTGTCGCATCCCATGTGATTATTGCCTGGTCGCAAGAATGGCTTCGACATCCAGTTCGGTCAAGCGAGCCTGCAACGCAGAGGGCGAAGTGCGTCCCTAGACGCGCGCGCCCCAAGTCCAGCCGCGCTGCACAGCCCTGACGGCTGCTTCGGCGTCAAGGTCGTCAAGGTCAGCCCTCTTTATAGCTACGCAGGCCGACTGCAGAGTACCGCTCCACTCCGACAGTCGCGTCGGTCGCAAACAATCACTTCCATACAATCGTCGCAATGTCTTCCGTCTCCTTCGACCAGCCCCCACCGTGGGACGCTGTCGATCTCCTCGAAATGATCAATCCAGATGTCGATGCTTGGGTTTGCGTGGGCCACACGGACACGCCACGTCTAAATGGTCGAAGATGTCGGAACAAAATAGCTAAAGACAATATCGCCGAAGCAAAGCGGCTCTTAATTGCACTGCCGAGAATCGCAAACGATGTACGAGCACTCGAGCATCGATTGGGGAAGCTGGCCTCCCTGACTCTTTGCAAGCATCCACATCTCAGGAAACCCGGACAGCACACTCGAGTGATCGCTCGATGGATGGAAGCCATCCGCCTTGCCCAGAGTTCGGATCAAGTTCCACTTCCACGAACACCAGATCTAAGCGCCCGTCAAGATCTGCAGCAGCGGCAGACGAACCAGCTACGGCAAAGCTCCGAACTCAGTCATCAGACTGGAGCTTCTGCATTAGATCATTGCACTGTCTGTCTGGATCACGTTGGAACAAATGGCGGCTGTATGACATTGTCATGCGATCATACCTTCTGCAGAGGATGTATCAATCGCTGGCGGAGTGAATCACGCAGCTGCCCCCTCTGTCGAGACAACGGAAGCGAAAGGGCTGCTGATACGGTACAGCCCTTGTCGCATGCGACGGGATTGGAGGAAGATAACGAGCAGTTACAAGAGGTCCAGCAGCGTACCACAACGTCTCGAACCTCTAGGTCTCTCGATCTGGTCGCCCAGCCGTCGGAAGAAGTTCGCGAGCTGCCGAGCGTCCAACAACAGGCTTCATCGGTGGAGTTTCGAGCTGACCACGAGGTATCTGGGCCACAGGTATCGCATCGTGCTGCCGTTGTCTCTGGGAATACAGAAAGCTCTTCGAGCCGTAGGGTTTCGATCGACTGCGGTATCTGTCTAGAAGACAATGGCGAGAACGGCGGCTTGGAGACATTGCGTTGTTCACATACTTTCTGCACGAACTGCATTTCCCAATGGCTTCGACTCAACTCGAAGTGTCCTTATAGGTGTGAGCTAGACCGGAGCGCCGAGACCAATAACGAGACGTCTCAGCCAGCATCATGAGATGATTTCGTTGGTATGGGATGCAGTAAGACACTGGTAGTTCCACGCAAAGGCGTCTACCATTGGAGGATCCGGTAGAGGCTGGCCGTACAGATAGATGCAGGTGTCACTTAGATGCCTAACGAAAGCCGTGATTCGACGAAAACAGTTGCTCGTTTTCTTTCCTACGCTAGCCTGCTGTAGTCTTTTCATGCATCTTGGACGGCGATAATGAACCTTCTGCAGGCGATGTGGTGTGAGCGCAAATCCGTCTCGGCCTCAATCTCGATCCCTATTACTGGGTCCAGGGTTCAGGATCCTGGATTCTGGATCCACCAGGTCGGCGATCTTATGCAAAAGATGGTCGTAGGAGTTTGTCTCAGGACTACAGCTCTAGGCAGTTTATCGAAGCGTTATCGATCTAGGATCGGAAGTCTGGCTTTCGAGAGTCACGGATCGAGAATCGAGAAAGGTGACATTTTTGCTTGGTGCCGACCGCGATGTAAGAGCCGAGAAGACTGTGTGTGGAGATATTTAATAGTCTGCTGCTGCAGAATAGGAACCTGGTACCTAGCTTCCGTATTTTACCTTTGGTTAGCAGTATTGCATCAATCCTGATTTGACCTAACCTTGCAAACGCAGTTCCCATCTTCGAGTTAGCAATTTCTGAGCCTAATAAGCCCTAGACTAACCCTAGGGGAGTTGGCCAGAAGTCGGGTTCCTACAGCGTACAGACAAAACCGCGCTGGGATCCTGTAACTATGAACCACGGTGAGAATGGGAAATTTCGGACGGGATGCCCAGTTTTCACTGACCTATGGTCGTATGTAACATCACATTGGGGGCTGAAAAAAATAAACTCGTCAACATTGTCTTGAGCATAACAGCGTTGAGCTTGGCAAGACGCCGTGACATTGCCAGCTTGCCAGCAACTCCAAACGATTTCATTGACGACAATGTTTTCTTGCCGCCTTTCCAGAACAGCCAAACGACAGAAAAGACTGACTGCAATTCAGAGAGTGAACAAGTCTACCGGTTAAAAGAAAAACGAATGCTTACCGAGTCGCGCGATGGATGGCAGATTCTGACTTGGCGTGCTGCGAACCTCGATTTTACCGGAAATACAGCAACTTTCAGCTCAGACCGACAAGAGTAGCTGGCCGGTTGAATAATGCATACGGGATCGTACGAATTGCACTTGACGGACTCATGGTCAAGCAGGCCAAGGGAAAATGGATCTGATAATCGAACCATCTTTTCCGCTACGGACGAGACCACGGAACTAGCCGGGCTAAAATCTGATTAGATTGCGAAGGATCCAACGCCCATACATATATGTATCTACCTAGTCCTTTCCTGGTTTGGACGTCCAGCGACTCAACCATACAGCAACTTTCGTACCTACTGCCGGGCACTCGCCAAGGACTGAGATTCCTCGCCCTGTCCGTTTGAGGCCATCTCCTTGTAGGTAGTCGTTCACCTTGATCCCTGAACCACACGAAGCTAAAGGACTTGCGTTCTGCACGAAAATGTCCTAAATGTCCTCCTCTCCCTCTATTCTGCTCTACTCTATGCAGGTTTTCTGTTCCGCTACTACTGATCTTCTCTACCTCATATTTCCTACCACGCCACCCGAAGTTTTTACCCATCCATCAAGTCTCGATGGTTGCAGATAAAGACCCGGGGGCTATAGCTACCGGCAAGACCGTCGGTGTCAGCCATTCTGCTATCCCCGCGAACCATAAGCTTAGCAATGATTCTGAGGACCAGGAAAATGGATTGCACCAACAGGCTGGAATCAGCAAAGTTGAAGCTTTCAACAAAGCCCTTTACCACTCAGGAGCTTCTGGAAGGATCTTGCTCTATGTGCTCGTCGTTTCCCTTGGGCTGACGATGTTTGCATACGCTCTCGATCAAGGTATCACGTATCAATTCAACGCCATCGCTGCCTCAGCCTTCAATCACCACGCTGAACTCGGTGCTGTCAACACTGCCAGCGCCATCATTCGGGCCATCTCCAAGCCCTTCCTTGGGAAGCTTGCCGACATTACTTCACGTCCGACGACCTATGTGGTAGTCTTGGTTGTGTACGCGATCGGTTTTGCAGTCGCCGCGTCGTCTCAAACTTTGGCTGCTTACATCGTGGGGACGTCTTTCACTGCATTTGGAAAGTCTGGTTTGGATCTCCTGAGCGATATCATCGTTGGCGATCTGACGCCACTGCAATGGCGCGGGTTTTGGGGCGGCATGCTCAGCACACCCTTCCTTATCACCACTTTCATCAACGGATCAATTTCCGACGCTTTGGTGCCCGACAATTGGCGCTGGGGTCTGGGCATGTTCGCCATCATGGTTCCTGCCTTGTTGATCCCCACCATCTGGACCCTCTATGGCATGCAGCACAAGGCCAAGAAGATGGGTATGGTCAGCATGGGAGATTCCGGTCTCACTCGAAAGGAGGGAGTGAACATCGAGGGCTACCGCCAATACATCGCCATCGCACGATCTGCCGCCATCGAAATGGATCTTGCTGGTCTCATGCTACTAGGTATCTCTTTCTCGCTAATCCTTCTGGCGCTGAACCTGGCTCCCTCAGCATCTGGTGGCTGGAGCAACCCCAGCATGATTGCCATGCTTGTGGTCGGTTTTGTCGTCCTCGCTCTGTTTGTTGCATACGAGGCTCTTATCGCATCTGTCCCGATTACGCCCAAGCGCATCCTGACAAACCGCGCCTTCCTCGCTGCTCTGATGGTGAACGTGTTCAATCAGATGGCGTCGGCCACCCGGAACAACTACTTCTCTTCCTACATCTACATCATCAAGCCGTGGTCTAACTACACCTGGACTGTCTTCATATCCGCAACCACTCTCACGCTCTGTTTCATGAGCCCTGTTGGAGGGTTGATCCACAGAGCCACCCATCGATACAAGACTTTGATGATGGTTGGTGCCATTGTCAGGCTTCTAGGTTACGGAATCAACATTAACGGAGATACAAGAAGCACACAGTCGACTGCTCGTCTCGCGCTCAGTCAGATCTTCCTCGGCATGGGTGCGTGGTCAGTGATTGGCGCCCGAGTGGGATCTCAGGCATCTGTGCCTCACCAGGATCTGTCCACAGTCATCAGCGTGTTGTCTCTTTGGAGCACCATGGCGTCGTCCGTCGGCTCAACAATCTCAGCGACAATCTGGCAAAGCCGCATGCTTAACTTCATGCGTGAGGAGTGTCCTCCTGGGACGCCTGAAGAAACCCTCAGGTCTATTTATGGTTCCATCAGCACACTGAAGACCAAATACGACTGGGACGACCCGATCCGGATGGGAGCCGTTGCAGCCTACACGAGAACGAACGGGATCATTTTCACCACTTCACTCGTCCTGGCTTGTCTTCCTATCATGTTCACGGCCTTGATGCCCAGTAAGTTGTGATTCTCCCTTGTATAGCTCGGCGAACGATGATGCTAACGATGTTTTCACAGACTACTACCTCGGGAAGCAGCAAAACGCCGTCACGAACACCGACGTGCTCGGAGAGGCTATTGAAGTACCGCAGCCTATGGATGCAACGAATGGCGGCAAGAAGAACATTTGGCAAAAGGTCAAAGATGCTTACTACCGGGAGAGCTAAGTGTGTACACCGCAAGCTTCACGAGCGGAAAAGCTGCGTGAGCATTGAGCACGACGACCTCTACTCGATTTACCGGCACGCACCACAAAACCAAGTTAGGAATTATATTTGCTTGAGAGCTTAGAATACCCGAAGTTTAGCCTCACTAGATCACAATAACTCGGATTTGCCTCTCAATTGATGCTGTACATTTGTTTCTGTTCCTGGGCGAGCCTGTGCCTGATTACGTAAGCATATTCGTATCTAGTCCAGTTTCGGATACACTCTTAATCTTGCACGTGTTTTCGACCTCACAAACAACGCATTCAACGTGAAGTGAGCAACAACTGCACTCGAAACAATACAGAGATTCCAAAAAACCATCTCAAACATGGATCTCGAAACCAGGGCCTTGGCTCAATTCGACAGTCTAGTAAAACAAGGCGAAATTCTCTGGCAAGACACCGCCCCTCGCTACATCCCATCAAATCCATTCGACGTAATCACATCAACCCAGATCCTCAATCCGTAACACCCAGACTAACATACATCCCCAGTTTCAATTCCGCGTAGCCCCAAGCCTGATCCGAAAACCAAGAACAGCCGGTACCAAGCAGCGCAAACCCGCCTTTACAGGCGACGGCGAAGAGTTCAGTCTCGGATTCTTTGGTCCGCGCCACAAATTGATCCTGAATAAGTACTGCGTTGTTCGACCGCAATTGGTGCTCCATACCGTAGAATTCGAGTCTCAGGATGAGATTTTGAACGAGGGCGATTTCGACGCTGCGTGGCAAGCGCTGACAGAGCTGGGCGATCGCTATATGGTCATCTTCAACGGCGGGAAGGACGCCGGCGCTTCGCTGAATCATAAGCATCTTCAGGTTGTTCCGAAGCCCGAGAGTGGTGGTCTGGAGGTTTTGCTGGGAGAAGCTGGCAGTGATGACGAAGGTATGTTTCGTCAAATGTTTCCCATGGCAAGACGTGTGGAAGTGATAGAACAGGTTCGTTAACGACCGCCGTACAGCCCTCTCTCGTTGCCTTAGCGAGGTCCCTTTTCGGATATCCGCACGCCTTCTGCCCGCTCATGCCAACGGAACAGCTCTGAACAAGCTCTTCCTCGCCCTGCGAGATGAAGTCGGCCTGAAGCCTGGCGAAGCTTATAATGTGGTCTTGTACCATACTCACATGCTTGTCATCCCACGACGAACGGCGAATATCGATGGCGTGGATGCTAACGCTGCTGGAATGACTGGGGTTGTCTGGTGCTCGTCTGAGGAACAATATCAGGATTGGGTGCGTCGGGGCCCGATTGAGTGGTTGTTGGACTTCGGCGTTCCGAAGGCAAACTTTGTCTCTTGAATGGATTGGATCATGTGGAACGATCGAACGAACACAGGGCTTGTTCCGCACATCATGACCTCTCCGCAGTGAAGTAGAAGCGCCCGGAGGCGAGGTCTGATAGAATGGAGCTTGACTAGTCGACGAAGAATCGAATGGCTCGATTGATAATGTACTGTATAATCTCAAGTACGTGAACGGGATCAACTTATTCGTTCATTTGGTAGCGACATACTAGTCTCTGAACATCACATATGCCAATGGTCTAAACCTGGACAGTGTACGCTAAAGGGCGACTTGATCCAAACCAGCTTGCAAGTCCTAATCAGAACGATGCATCTCCTCAATCCACGGCTGCCAGTACTGCTCAATACCCTCGGGGTACCTCCAGTCATCATACTCATAATTCATAAGCGCCCAAGTGTCATCAACACCTTGACCTCCAGAACGAATCCTGTACGAACCCGCCAGCGACCAAACCGCCCAGCTGATATCGTGCTCCAGCGTGAAGTCCTTGATACAGTTCATCAGCGTGTCGTTCAACAGCGTCTCGTCCTGCGCCCAGCCGAACTCGGTCATGACGACCGGCACCTCGCGCACGGCATCGGGGCAGTCGTCGATGATGTCGCAGGCTGCGGGCTTGTCGATGCCCATGGCGTTGAAGCCGTTGCGGTACATCTGGGCTTTGATGATCTCGCAGCTGTCCGTGTCCTGGTCCTCCGACATGGAGTACATGTGGAGTTCGTAGAAGACTTTGTTGGCCCAGGGGTGGTCGTCGAGGTTGAAGATGATCGGGTCGCGGCGGTAGCCGTCGCGGATGGCGTCGCACTTGTAGCAAGGCGCGATGTTCAGGTTCAGGCCGGAAGTCACCGCGGAGAGATCTTGGTCGAATTGCATGCCGGACCATGAGACGAGGATGTCGGGGTTGACCTCGTGGATTGCGTCGGTGGCGGCGGTGTTGTTGCCGACGAGGTTGGGCCAGTTGTAGCCGAGCGTTGTGTCGTTGAGCGAGCGGCGGAGCTCGTTGCGGAGAGACATTGAGACGACGTTGGAGTGGCCTTTGGCCCAGTCGGCTACGTAGCGGAGACCTCTGTGCCAGTTCTCGATGTCGAAGTCAAGATCGCCAAACCAGGAATTGCCGTCTGTGCATGGTGGTCAGTGAATCATTGAATAGATGTTATTCTTGCAGACAGAGACCTACCGGCAGAGCTACAGCACCATTGAGCCTTGTGAATGTGCACGTCTGGGTTCACATAGATGTTCTTCGCAGCAGCCGCGGTGGCCAGGTCGTTCCAGATCTCGAAGCGAGTCGTGTCTTTAGTCCAGCCGGGATTCTTCTCAATGATCTCCTTGGTGACCTTTGTTCCATTGACGTAGCCCAAACCACTGATCAGGGAGACTTCAAGAGGAACGTCCATTCCCTCACGATCGTAAATTTGGTCGACCATTTCAATTGCGTAGGCCCTGACATTCGCGTAAGCAGATATCCTTGTCTATGATGACCAAGCCACTTACAATCGAATAAAGTTGAAGCCAACGCTATCAAGCCTGTCGATGATGTCTTCGACAGACTGCCATTCCAGTCCTTCCGGGATCATCGTTTCACCTAGTCGTTGTTAGTCGAGTACGAGCTTGCGATTGGGATGATATCTTACCGTGTGAAGGCCAGTTGATACCAGTCCAAGTGACGGATTCGCCGTTCGAATTCACGATGTTGCGACCATCAGTGTTGAAGGGTCCATACGGCCATCCGGACATGGAAGTGTTCTCAGCCCGTCGAGGAAGGAATGTCATGTCTCGCGGATGCGGTGTCAAAGCCGCAGCGCTCACCGAAGTGACCGCAAGTGCAGCAACACAAGCGATCGATCTCATTGTGAAAGCTGCCATGATGTTGTGAGACAGAAGCGTACCGTGTCGACAAAAAGCAAAACCCAATGCCTTCCCACTACTGCGGACGATTTATATATGACCTCTGAATCTCTAGAGCTCTCACTTTATCAACAGCGCATCGGCTCCACATGGTGCGGGGATGCGGTTCGCCAAGATGTCGACGATCGGGGGTGCTCCATTCGTCTCCTAACAAAACCTGATCTTTTGGCCCTTCGGCTCGACAAACGCCGAATTTAAGCTGACTTCAAGCGAGGCAGAAGTCTAAAATACCCGACCGCGACCTCGTTTGGCCGGTCGTACAGCCGACTACTGCACGTGGCGCGCGACTCACGACCTCATGGCCTCACGTGGCTGGTTTCCAAGCATGTCTCGACTGGGATATCAGTCCTGGATGTCGACCAGAACAGGGACCCGCCCGTGGTGTTGACAGTCTTGGAGTGTATCCCCAGTGCTTCGTGCCCTCCACCCCCGCATGGAGCGGATCAAAGTGCGATGAAGGCCGGTCGATGTTATCTTGGCGTGGTCTGTCGATCAAAAGACGCACGGCGTCATCAGAGATTCTCCATGGTCAAAGCAGGTGGCTGGGTCGGAAAGAAGACTGCATTGGGCCAAGAGAGCGCGGACACGATGCTTCGCAAATGAGGCTTGCGGTACGCATGTCCGCCTTTTAAACATTTTCGCAGCGCGGTTCGACCCTCATACTTAAGAGCATCTACCGACGAAAAGCAGCCTGGCGCCCTCTCTCATCGAATCTCATTTCGAAGAGCCGCTAGTTACCACTGCAGTACCCCATACAGCAAATCAATTCCTAACAACATACGACCTCCCGAACCAGAAATCACACTTGTCCGAAACGTCAAAGTCCGGAATGACGCCGACCTGAGTGTAATTGACATCCATGATAGCGAATTCGTTAGTACCATTAGTCATCCCTAATCCAGGATTATAAAGCGGCCAGAAAGGCTTACTCGCGCTCTCGGGGGAGAAAGAGCGAGCGTTCGGGTCGAGGTCTGTCACGAAGGAGATGAACCAGTCTTTCATGTAGGCTGCTAGGGTGGAGTTGTTGTTGGCTGTGGAAGAGAGAGAGAGAGAAAATGTTAGCACGCGGAAGATCACACTTGGGGATCAGAGCGGTGCGAATTGTGATAGAGTTTGGGCTTCTTGTTCGTGCACTTACTCTCAGCGTCGTTTGGATCCAAGAGGAAAGAAGACGTGGCGCCGTGCAACTGCGTCCCAGCGTTGAAGACGAGTTTCCACGCCGGCTGACCGGCGTCTGCCATGGCCGATGCCATGTAATACGTAGGACAGTTGATAATATAATCACCAAAAAGGTATTGGCGCTGCCAAAAAGTGCTGTTGTAGGCATCCCTAGGGTAAAGCTGGTACAAACGATCGAAGAAAGACGTCTTCGCGGCCGGCCAGAGGGTCTGCAAGTCGGCCTGGGCGTCTTCAGGGGTTGTGATGCTTTGGTTGCCGTAGTTGTAGCCTTCGTAGCCGTTGTGGTCGACGAGCAAGGGGACTTTGGTGAAGTGGCCTTGTTTCCATTCGTTACTGGGGAGATCGCGGATGATGTCGCCGTCAACGGAGGGGCCGTAGTAGAAGTCGCCGAAAGCGTAGAGGCCTGGCGAGGAGTTATAGGCGTCTACGAATGTTTGCTGCGCCGCTAATTTGAGGGCGTCCGAGTCTAGGGAGCGGAGGCATTGGAGGTCGTTGCATGCGGATGCTGAGAGTAAGAGGCGGTATTGACTTTCGAGGACAGTATTGTTATGGTGGCTGGGAAAAAGTTGGTATTTAGTGCTTGTGATTCACCACGATATCTGAAGGATCGGACGTACGATTGCCACCATGGATATTCGGAGATCGCGGCTCTGAAGGGCGGTGTAGAAACACCACCATACATGACTGCAGAGAATTAGTTGTCTGAACTATGACCGGATCGAAACTGACCTACTCATCTGGTCCATCACTGTTCAAGCAGTCAGCAAACATCAACGATCAATCCAACTATCCACATCTACCACTTACCAGAGCTACCCCCAGCACTACCGCCAATTATAGTAACCTTCGACGGATCACCACCAAAAGCCCGTATATTCCTTTGAACCTATGAGACTGTTAGTGCAGTGTCGCATCTTATCATCTTGGCCCAAAACTCACCCAACCCAACGCCGCCCTCTGATCCAAAAGACCAACGTTAGCCTTCCCATTCTCCCTGACATCAGCACTAGAAAGAAAGCCGAAGACACCCAGTCGGTACTGCAACGAAACATACACCATCGACCCGCCCGAAGTGTCGACAATCGCCGAGCCAGGCTTAGCGTATGAATTCCCTTGAGTGAAACCGCCGCCGTGGATCATGACCATGACAGGAAGCAAGTCGCCTTTCGGCTGGGTTGGAACAACGACGTCCAGAAGCAGACAATCCTCTTCGCCGGTCTGCGGGACGGCGGTCATGTTGTCCTTTTGTGGAGGTCGCCATGCCGGTGTGCCTTGGACGCAAGATGGGCCGGGATTCTCGGCATTGAGGACTTCGCTGGGTGTGAAGTTGTTATACGTTTCGATGTCTTGAGGCGGTTGCCAGCGGAGTTCGCCGATGGGAGGTTGGGCGTAATGAATACCATAGAAGACGGTTGTGCCGGCGAGACTGGTATTGCCTTTGTACTGAGCATATCCGAGATCAACTATGGGTGTACTGGCATTACCGGTGAGTTTGGCGTGCGAGAGGGGAGTCCATGTTGTTAGCAATGATACGGTAGCGAACGATAGAAGACTGCGATGCATGATTCGCGAAGACAAGGCTATCCTTCAAACCTTGGAGAGATCAAACCTACATTGCTCTATAAGTACCTTGCAACGGAATATAGTGAGTGCGACATACATGTGGATCGTCGAAGGCTTGCAGCTCGATTAACCGGCAGCCGAACGAAGGAAAGTCAATTCACCGAGAAATGCGGAGAACCTACAAGGTGGAGTTCCTAGACAAACCCTTGGACGACATAAGCGATTAACAGAAACCAGATTTCGAGTCCGCTTGCGAAAGAAGGTGAAACAATAGTCTGTGCCAGAAAAGCGGTAGAGAAGAGATTATAAAGTTGATATCATTTGTATCGACGACGAAGAAGCCGTCATGGTTAGTTATGTGGGTATTTTGTGCTTTGTTTCCCTTACCCGATTATTCTCTCGGGCGGTCTCATCATTTCGTACCAGCAAGAAGTCGTGCTCTACCACCACTCCGAAAGTGCTCTTGCTCTTGCGGACATTTCTGCTCTTGATGAGCGTGTCCATGCCTTCCCTTACTTCTCGCTTCATAATGTGGTATCTCGTCCCCTCATCCTCATCCTCATTCGTATTTTCTTTTTGATCAATCCATTACGTCTCAAGCCAGTCAAGGAACTCGGGTGTGAAGTACGAAATCACAATGTTCGCGCCAGCTCGCAAGATGCCCTCCGTGCTCTCGAAAGCCATAGTCTTGCGATCAAACACACCCGCCTGCGCCGCCGCGCAGATCATCGCGTACTCGCCACTGACTTGGTAGGCGGCCACAGGCATGTCCTTGCCGATCTCCTTCGCGTCCGAGATGATGTCCAGGTATTGCGAAGCGGGCTTGACCATAATGATGTCGGCGCCCTCGCCAATGTCGCGCACGATGGCGCGGCGCGCGAGACCGCGGCCACCGGGTGGGAGTTGGTAGCAGCGCCTGTCGCCGAAAGAAGGCGCGGAGCCGGCGGCTTCTCTGAAGGGTCCGTAGAGACAGCCGGAGAACTTTGCGGAGTAGGACATGAGCAGGACGCGGTGGGCCATGCCAGCTTCGATCAGCTTGAGCTTGATGGCTCGGATGCGGCCGTCGTTCATGTCGGAAGGAGCGACGCAGTGGGCGCCGGCTTCGGCGTAGGCCATTGCGACGTCGGAAACGCGCTCGACTGAGAGCTGGTTGTTGAGGGAGCCGTCCTCGTGTAGAATACCGCAGTGGCCATGGCTAGTGTACTCGCAGATGCAGACATCTGCGTTAATGAAGAGGCGCGGGAAGGCTTTGCGAATCAGGCGAATGCCCTGGATGACAGGACCGTTAGGGTCGTCAGCGGCGGTGCCGAGGGCGTCTTTTGCGTCGGGAGCGAGAGGAACACCAAACAGCATGACCGACTTCAAACCCTTTGCTACGAGAGGTGTGAGGAGTGGAATGAGCTTGTTGAGGCCAACACGCTTCTGGCCAGGCAGAGAAGAGATGAGCTCGTTGTCGTCAGGCTTGTCGGTGATGAAGATTGGGTAGATGAGCATGGATTTGGTAAGCTGGCGCTCTGCCTGCCATGAGCGGGCGAGAGGGTGGCTGTAACCGCCATGGAGCTGGGACGAGATGTCTCCGGAAATGCTGACACTGGTGGCGGCAGTGGAGGCGTATGACTTTGCTCTTGAAACCTGCGAGCGGGTGTCTGCGTTGGGGCGGTCGCGGTATGTGAGGTCAGAGACCAGTGAGGAGAAGGACATGTTCGCGGTGGTGGATGTGGGTGTTATGGTCGGTGGTGGGTGCAGTGTCGGCGACTCGGTAGACTCTGGAGTCGTGAGAGGCGCGTGCAATCACAGTGAAGCTTGGCGAATGAGGGGTGAGGGGTGAAGCTGAATAATCATTTGACTCGCCACTCTTCACTCTTCATTATTACCTCATCAATCAACACTCGGCGCGGCGATGGCGGGCAAGCGGGGCAAGCGGTCAACAGAATCTGTTCTGAGGTCGAGAGAGTCGCGGGAGAGGGCTCGTGGGGCTGTTGGCACAACAGAAGAAGTTCTGATGAGTTACCAGATCCGCATAGCTAAAGCGCACACGGACAGGATGGTTGAGCAGAAGCGGAAAAGAAACCGGGTTCCGATAAAAATTCCCGAGGTGGAGGGCGCAAGCGAGATCCTGCAGGAGCAAGCTCAAGCCATCTCAGCCATCGCTAAAAGAATGGACGCAGTCGAAGCCAATCTCCAGAAGGAACAAGCCATCGCCGCCTCAGCCAATCTCCAGAAGGAGCAAGCCATCGCCGCCTCAGCCATTGCTAAACAAAAGAGTAAGACTACACTGTACTGCAACGAAGCCCTACTCAACTCCGACTCTCCAACGCCGAAGATCGAACTCGTCATCGGGCATCGCGTATCTAGTGCAAGTCACACCAGTTACGCAGCAGCAACCGCGAAAGGTCAACAAGAGAATCAAGTTCTCGCAAACCGGCTTTTGCTACGACACCCAAATCAGCCCATCGTCTACATTCACGGCGTCTCACGCGTACGCCAATCTCGCGATCCGCTTTACGAAGACTGTGGTCCTAATGCAGGCCGAGTATGCCCTGTTGAAGGGGACCAACACCTATTCGACGTACTCGATGCATGCCACGCTCGCGGCAATATCGCTGTTCTTTTTGAACGCGGTGCGGACTGCTTGACCAACCCACCAAGCCTTCAGTCATGGATCGGTTTTTAGCAACACCGAGGATTGTTTTTGAAGGTTCAGGTGAGTTGTATTATCCCACTACTGACGAAACATCTCGCTAACGTAAACTTATAGGTGTATCAGAAAGAATTCGGCGGAATGAAAGTACTTGGCGATGTGTATACGCAACAGCACATGACTTACGACAACATACTTCAAGGCATGGTATCGGAAGTATATAGTCTCGATGATATGCTTATCCCTGGCCGCTCTGTCGCATGGCAAGAGCACACACGTCTGCTCACAGCGATATGCCATGGCAAAGGTCAGCTAGATCAATCGTGGTACAACAACGAGAGGAACGGAGTCTAATGATTTGGAGGGACATGATTTGGAACGATTTGGAATTATATCTAGCGTTAACGTCATCTGATAACGGAACCACTACTCCTTTCGGCCCGTTTCGCGAATGCTTACATTATCGCCTTGATTGCTCATACTGTACTTGGAGAATTGGAGAATTGGAGATTCGGAGATTCGTAAATTATGCGAGCTTCAGCACGATACCGCAATGCCTCCATCAAGTCCTAGAGAGATGCCCCCTTTCCGGGACGTACATCTCTACCGTGATAGAGAACTGACTGCAGACGAAAGTATCAGGTATCACCACCGAAGATAGTCAGAACCAGAGAGACGAACGCTACTGCACAATAACATCTTTGAATACTTGGAGCATCAGAAAAAGCCCCCCACCGTCATCACTGCCATCCTAATAGAATCAATCATCTAAAATCGTGCGCCTTCGCTTCGCTTCCAATGCTTTCTTGAGACTGCTCTGCCCTCCTAACACCCCAGCCGCGCCGACGAGATACACTCAGTGTGGTTTGCTCCGCGGGTGACAATCGCTTCGCGCGCCATCGCCTCCCTCACCGACCATCCCCTCTCAATGCTGTCTCTAGTTCGTCCCGCTAACAGCCAACTTCATCAAGTGGTCCATAAAGGTCTGCAAGCTGACATCGTCGGTGAAAATCGTCTGAGCAGTCTGTGTGACGCCACCGTAGCTGCTGGAAGTGTGCGTAGTGCTGGGGTTGAGTTTGGCGAGCAGGAAGCGAGCTTGCGAACCGCCGGCGTCGCAAACGATGAAACGGGGGAGAGGGAACCTGTCTTGGATAAGATCCTGGAAACCAGGTCAGTATATTGGTGTTCTTCGATGATGATGATGGGATGTTCATTTTCAATACATACCCTTGCGTCCTCTTTGGGTGTCTCGAGCAGCTCCTTGAAGTTCTCGTAGCCCTCCTGGTCCTGGTAGCCGGCTTTGCGCCATTCGGCCATGGTCTCACCGTGGAAGATGAGGATGTGGAAGAAGGTGTCGAGGAGGAGCACAGTCTGGGGCTGAATGCTGGTCGAGTCAAGCAGCACGGGTACCGCGCCCTCTTGGTCAAAGTTGTAGCTGTCAAGTGTGGGCTGGATCATGACGAGCGAGTTGCCGACGTCCTCGTGGTTCAAGACATGCCTGTAGAATGCGGTCTCATCAGGTGAGTTGTTGAAGACCTGCAAGAACTGCGAGCGACGCAAGTGGAACATGAATTGAGGGTAGAGGGTGAAGTTCTTCTCCAGACGGAAGCTGCTGGGGTCGTCTTTGCGGTACTCGGCGAAGCGTGAGCAAAGGCGAATTAGCATGCGGTCAACCCAGCGGAGAACGTCAGGACCGTCATCGACTTCTGCCTTAAAGACTGCGATACGGGACATGAGCACCGCGGCGGCTTCCTGGTCGAAGGACTGTGCGATGGCGGGGTCGCCAGACGGTCCGCTCATGTTGCGGCCGACGGTTGTCACGCGAAGGTGATATTGACCGGAGCTGTGCTGGTAGTAGGTCAGGAACTGGATAAGTCCCTTTTGAGGGCCTTGCTGCATGTTTGCCGCTGCAGGACCACCCTGGCCAGCGATCTCGAAGTAGATACCGTAGCTTGCTGAGGGATCGATGGAGCACATCTTCCAACTGCAAGTGTTGCCAATACCGCACTCCGTCTCGCCGACAGAGCTAGATTTCTTGTTCAAGCTCACGGCATGACCGATCAGACCGGTCACCTTCAACTCTTTGGTGGTCAATACCTCCAGGGAAGCGTTGAAGCCCATTGCAAGGTTGCCATCTGCATCGGTGTCGAAGATCTTGGCGAACGACTGCTTGTACATGGATGATGTGAAGGAGTCGGTAAGAATCATGTGGCCGCCGGTAGTGTTGGGCAGTCCCTTCATTTCAAGCAGACCAACTTGGTCCAGGCAGCCAGCAAAGATGTCAACAACATGGCCATTGTGCGCAACACGCTTTGCGAGGTTGTCGTAAAACTTGAGTGCCTTCTTGTAGTACTTGATGTTGTCGCGGTCGATGTCGTGGTGTGAACGGATCTGTTCCTTGAGCTCGGCGCTGACAACCATACCAGGGCCTTCAGTGGCCGGGCCTCCAGTGAAGAGCATGACTCTTGCACCAGAGTTCTGGAAGCTGGTCTCAAGCAAACCAGTCGCAACAGTCAGCGCAACACCAGTGCAGCGAACGTTACGCCTTTCGTTTGTTACTGGCCACGGGTCCTTCTGCAGACCTTCCAGGACATTGGTGAGCTGGAACTCGCATTGCTGCACCGGAAGCAGGAATCTCGTCTGAGCACCACCCATTGGCGCAGCAGGTCTTCCAGGCTGTTGAACAGGCGGCATGTTGGGCCTGCCACCAGGCGCGCCGATCAGACCAAGCATTTCTTGGACCTGCTTGGCTGTGTAGTCCTTGTTTCCGCGGAAGACGTACGACTTTGCGCACTCGGTGTAGCCCAGCTCATGCACCTGCGCCATTGTGCCGTAGGTGATCAGACCGACCAATGCGTTGGGCGGCAAGAGGCCTAGTGACATGATGATGCTGTCCTTGAGCGCCCTCAGCGAATCCTCCTCCTGGCATGTGTCGACAACGAACAGGAAAATGGGTGGGGTGGGCGCGGGTCGTGCGAGTCTGTACTCGATCGTGGTGCTGCCAGGGTGCAGCTCGGGTGGGATGGCATTCTCGCTAATGTCCTTGTAATGGGGTGGGAGGTTGTTGCGTTGGAGACAGAACGGGCATATCCAGATGCGCGCGCGCATATCGACCTGACAGAACGGGTTGAGAACGGCTCGGCATGGCGGCTTGCAGGTGACTGGTTCGTATGTGAGGAGAGGTGTCTCGTCGGTCTTCTCCTTCAAAGGCGTGTAGAGGGCGCCGATAGGGACAACAAGACGGCTGGCTTCCATGCGGGTCGAGGGGAAGGTGTTCCATGACAGACGGACGCCATCGCGGTCCTCGATGTCGGACCACTGCTCCTTGAGCGCCTCGTAGTCCATGATGGCGAGTTTGTGTGTGGTGGAAGAAGAAGAAGTAGGTGGTGGTGGATTGAGTCGTGAGATCTACGAGGCGAGGCGGTCGGCTTGTTCGAGGCCCGTTGACCACTCGCTCATGCAGCTGCGGCTAAGGCGATGTGGCTGCGAAACGTGGCCTGTGGTAAGGTGAGATACAGTAAGGAGTTTGAGAGCTAGTATTGGCGGGTCTGGTCAGATATAGGGACGAGCAACTGCCTGTCACAGGTCTCTCACTCACTGTGTCTCTCTCCTCATTCAGTAAACCCTCCACGTAGCTGCTCCTGCCCACTAAACGCTCCAGCCAACCACATCGCCGCGTCCCGCGTTCCCGTGCATACCCGTGTCTGCCGGCGCTAGCAAAACACATCAAAATGCACCACTTCCCTCGCGCTCTCCCTCTTCTCCAACAAACATTGCCAGCTTTCAAACACATTACTATCGACAGACTCACGCTACCTCTGGATGGTGAGTCTGTTTTCGCGCTGAGCATAGAATCATTTGACCCGTTGCTGGGCACCCATTCTTGACTATGCTCGTACTGAGTTCTCTGATGGTTCGGGAATCAGCTGTGGTCACATTTCTTCCTCTTCATCTATGCGTGTCGAGTCTGGAAGGAATCGAGATGGATTCTGGCGACCAACTGTCGAAGAATCTGTCGGACGTGACCCAATCGTCGACGCGTGGCGAACGATGCACTTGTCCTATGTATCGTCTTTTGTGTGTGAGGAATCGTTTAACCTCCTGCCTGCCTGTGGGAAACACGGCACGAAAGCCTCGTGCTACTCACCTAAGCATTTCACACTGGCTGAAGTACGCGTAACTCAGTCGTGATCATGTCCGTTTGCCACAAGGTGATGTACATTCCATGTGCACTGAAATCGAAGCTACGAGCACAATATCCACAGACCGACTGGTATGATTTCTCTCCCAGGTCGGTCTCGAGCGAGAGGTCAACGCAGATTCGCCGTCAACAGTGGTACTGTTTTCAATAGCAAACTTGGAATACGTACAAGTTGTACACAGGCTATGGTAAAATCAAAGAGTACGCGTCGCTCCATGGTCGCTCTGCGTCGTTGACCAACAGTAAGTCCAGCCTTGACCAAAGCGAGAAAAGAACATGGAAGAAAATACCCAAAACAACTCCAGCTCCATCCCAGTTTCATAGTCATTACAATCAATCAATCAATCAATCCAACCCAATCCAATCAGTCACTCAACCATCAAACTCGACCACCCACCCCTCAAGCCCCAGCAACCTGGCCCTCAACCTTAGCAACCATCTTCTTGACACGCTGCTTCTCCGCCCACTCGCGACTCGCCGCCCTTCCCTTCTCGGCAGCCGCAGCCCTGGCCTTACGCGCAGCTTCTTCTTTCTCGCGCTTCTCGTTCTCCGCCGCCTCGCGAGCGGCACCGAACCGTGCGTAGACTTCTTTGCCTTTGGAAGTGGCGCCGCTGGTGTTGCGAGCTGTGCTTGGGCGGGATGATGCCGCGCCTGTTGATGACGAGGATATGGAAGCGGTGCGAGGTGCAGTTACGGTTGCGGTTGCTACTGCTGCTGCGGTGGTGCTTGACACGTGCATGGATGAGGGGCGGGGGCGTTTTTGTACGGTGAGGGTTGAGGGTTTGGTTGAGGATGATGATGATGATGAGGATGGGACGGTGGAAGGGCGAGGTTTGGACGTAGAGATGGTGTTGCTGCGCTTCAGTCCTGTGGCTGTAGTTGATGTGGCAGGCTTCGCGGCAGTTTGACCAGCATTCGCAGGATCTCTGGCTCTGCTGGCGGCAGTGTGGCGCACGCTGGGAGTCTTCTTGAGCATGCTCGGTACTGGACGTGCTTTGAAGGCTGGTTTCTTTTCGTCTGCTGCAGCAGCTGTGGCTTCGCGCTTTGCACGTTCCTCGCGGGCTGCTTTCAATTTTACTGCCACTGCTTCGCCTGGAAGTTGGAAGGTACTCTTGGTGGGAGCCTTCGAGCTCTTGGCTGCTGGTGGTGGCGTTGGGAATGAGAGCGACACAGGACGAGGCTTGCTGTGAGGGATTGTGCTCTCTTTCCTGGGTTTCGGCGAGGATTTGGTAGCAGGGGCTTTTGCATTGCTTGTGGTGGGTGGGATGCGTTTGCTGGACGCTGCAGGTATCACACTCTGACGATCATTCCCTGCACGCCCAGGCACGACTGAGGATCGCGGGCGAGTCGATGCTGGAGCTTTGCTCGCATCTTTGTTGCCTCCTTGCGCCATAGACAATCGAGCCGCGGCGGCTTTGGTGAGACGGACGACTGGCGCGGGCTTTGTCTTCTTCGGCTTCTCTGCATCTTCCATGGACTTTGGTGTCTTTGTAGGCAAGGCAGGAGCCTCTGAAATCTCGAGGTTGGTCTTTTCGACTGCTTCGTCTAGACTATCCAAAGCCTCGATGGGATCCTCGTTCTTGTCGTTAGAGCAGTGGCTAGTGGACGGCGATGTGGCTGACTGTGTGGTGGCAGCTTCGACAGAGGTCTCTTGAGATGCCGAGGCGGGTTGCACTTCGGGAGATGCGGAATTAGAGGCTGCTGCTGCGATCTCGACCGGTTCGACTGGCTCAACATTCTCTTTGTTGCTTGTAGAGCGCTTGCCAGGCGTGTCTGTACGAAGGCTCTTGATAACCTTGGGCATTGCTGTTGCTACAGGCGAGGATGGAGCTTCCAGCGCAGTCTGGTCGTCCATTTCCGAGCCCTCGAGCTCTTCCTGTTTTGGTGGGATCGCAATAGATATATTGGGCAACCCGCTGGGTGGCTCTTTGCTTGGAGACGTGGCCAGAGGCCTCGTAGTATTGTCGTGCTCGACATTTTCAGTTGCATCTGAGGCTTCCGAAGCTTCTGCGATGTCTTCGACAGGAGAGCCTTGCGTGACCTCTGGCACGGGGGAAGCTTGCAATGCGCCCTGAGTTCCGAGTGACGTTATCCGTAGTTTCGCAAGACGTTCCATGGTTTCGTTTGTAGTGGCTTCCAAATCCTCATCGTCGGCCTCGATATCGAGGTCCTTCTTCTCGTCCTGCTCTTCCTGGACCTCATCACGAACATCAATGTTCCTCTCTCCATTCTGTGCTTTCTCGGCCTCCGCCTCTACCTTGACGTCAAGATCATTCTCGGGCTCAGGCTCAGGTTCAGCAGCTGCGCGACCCTTCTTCTTCCCTCTCGTCTTCCTGGGAGCCAACTCGACCGGTCCCTTCCTCTCCGCGCTGTTCGGTGCGATGCTTCCAAGAACTTCTCTTTCAGCTGTGTCGGGAGTTGCAGCATTAACGTCGCTCATCGACAGGTCGAGGACTGCATCCTCGTCAACATGCATTTGCTCCGCGACCTCGGCCGCCTTTGCTCTCGTCATGCGAGGCATCGTGTTGGCGTTTGTATGTTGCTGTTTGTGAACTTGTCGCAGATGTAATGTGCCGATACCGTGCGCAATCGCAGACTATGGGTTTTGTGAAGACGGGTGTGTAAGTTATGTGGGGATAGTACGGCAATCGTCAATGCATCAACGGTGTGTTCTGTTCAAGGGATGAAGAATGGGGTTCGTGTGGAAGTTGTCGCAAAGGGTGGTGGTTTGTTTACTCTTAACCGTAAGCGGAAAGGCTCCAGTTGTGAAACAGCGGGGAAGTCTAGACGACGCTGCGAACAGGAGCTGCGACCACGCGCTCGCCTGCAACGATATTCTTACATGGGAAAAGGGCAGGCATGCAACTTGACATAGGGCCGTGGCAAAAACGTTATCACATCGTCTGGACAGATGGACGGCTACCGCAGGGAGCAAAAGCAAAAGCAAAAGCAATGCCGCTTCTGTGGATCGAACACAGTACCTCCAGAATGCATATGAATGCGGGACATGAAGTGGACTTCAGTCTGGCGCTCTCCCAGGTGAGCTAAAGCGGCTTAATTGCTGAAAGATGATCAATTTGCGTAAATATAACCGTAATCTTTGCTGCCGCTCTCTGAGCCTAACCCAGAGACTTTAGACGACTCTATCATACCAACTGATCACATAGGTACAAGAGCATGTTGTTGATCAGAGCCTGGATGAGACCCTATAACTTCATCTACATGTTCAATCTACAGGGCGGTCAGATGGATCCATGTACATAGTGTACCCATCGAGGTCTCGTCTATGACCTGAGAAAGGTGCCACTGCGGACGCTGGCTTGTCCACGTTTGACGACGAATGATCTAGGCGAGCTTTCTTCTTTTATTTGGTTCAGTGCTGACTTGCTCAACAGCCTTTCCTAGAAGAGACGAAGAGAAAGCGAAACGTAACATGAGCCCAAATAACTTTGACAGATGCTCGGTTCCAGAAACGTACTGTAGATATTGCAAAGCAATAATCTAGTCGATAGAACAACAACATACCGATTATATCCGGCTCGTCTGTGGCCATCGTAAGCAAACATAGACTCGCAGGACCAATCGAATGAATGCGATTGTATTACTATTGTATGTCTCTCGTCTAGTAAAGCTTGCTGCATCTTCATGGCTCACCGTTTCCGGGCTCGGATGCTGCATAACGCAAAGGGAGAACGGTCTCCTATAAGGACGACCGATTGGGGTTGATCTAGGCTACAATTTTGAACTCGTGACTGTTTGTAAACCGAAGTCGCCGAGTCTTCGAAAGAGCCATGTTGGTATTGGTGTATTTCTCTGAAGTGAGATGGACTATTGCTTGCGCACCATGCTCGCCGGAATCCATCATGATTCCAGCAGCGCATGGCCGTAAGAGGACATTCTCCGGTGTTGGATCCGGTGTCGTATGAGATACACAAATGTGCATGTGAGAGAGATGGGAGAAGACAGGACGACAAGTGAAGTGTGTCAAAGAGGAGACGAAGCAAATTTCGCTAGCGGCAGATTTCTCAGCAATGCCATGTCTGCCTTACTGCCTGGACTGCAAACACGCTAAAACGCCATTAAAGCACGTCGACACGTCGCGTCGAGCCAAACAACCGTGCGAGACGATTATTGCCCGCCGCCTTTTAAATCATTCCACCCGCACCACTTTGGTGTCTACGCATCATCTCCATACCAACGCCCTCCTTCACCCACCTGTTTATATCACCGAAGGTTCCTTGTTCATACTAGGCCCTTCTCTGCTCTACCCAAACAACCCCGCCATCACTCTTAACCACCCCTCCTCACCGCCAGACTCGATCACTTCAAGGCGGATTCTCACAAGCAAACGGCGAGGATGTTCGTCTACAAGCGCGGTATGTCTCCTCCCATCCCATCAGCAGTACGATGAAGATTGGATACGCTGGCCATCTCAATGGCAGTGGCTTTGAATGGGATAGTCTGACGGACAAGAACAACACTGACACGACCTAGATGGGCGCAAGGAGCGTGTTGCATTCGACAAAATCACAGCCCGTGTGTCGAGGCTGTGTTACGGACTTGACCCGGATCATGTCGACGCCGCCGCCATCACAATGAAGGTCATCTCGGGAGTCTACCAGGGTGTTACCACCATCCAGCTCGACGACTTGGTAAGAGGAGACCCAACTCCTGACCGACTATCATCAGGCCGCTAACACCGACACCAGGCCGCAGAGACCGCCGCTTACATGACCGTCACACACCCCGATTACGCCATCCTTGCTGCTCGCATTGCAGTTTCCAACCTTCACAAGCAGACAAAGAAGCAGTTCTCCGCTGTCGTGCAAGATCTGTACGACTACATCAACCCCAAGACCAGAAAGGCTGCGCCTATGATCTCAGAGGAGACCTATAAGACCGTGATGGCCAACGCAGAAGAGCTGAACTCGGCAATTGTCTACGACCGTGACTTCAACTACCAGTACTTTGGCTTCAAGACGCTCGAGCGCTCATACCTCCTCCGCATCGACGGCAAGGTTGCCGAGAGACCACAGCACATGATCATGCGTGTCGCTGTCGGTATTCACGGCAGTGACATTGAGGCCGCTATCGAGACCTACAACTACATGTCCAACAAATACTTCACACACGCCTCCCCTACGCTCTTCAGCGCAGGAACCCCTAACGGACAGCTGGCGTCCTGCTTCCTCATCGACATGAAGGATGACAGCATTGAGGGCATCTACGACACCCTCAAGATCTGTGCCATGATCTCCAAGAACGCTGGTGGTATTGGTCTCAACACACACCGCATCCGTGCAACTGGCTCGTACATTGGTGGCACCAACGGCACTTCCAACGGTCTCGTGCCCATGCTCCGTGTCTACAACAACACCGCCCGCTATGTCGACCAAGGTGGTAACAAGCGCCCAGGTGCTTTCGCCATCTACCTCGAGCCCTGGCACGCCGACATCATCTCCTTCCTGGACCTCCGCAAGAACCACGGTAAGGAGGAAGTTCGCGCCCGCGATCTCTTCTACGCCCTGTGGATTCCCGACCTTTTCATGAAGCGCGTGGAACAGAACGGCAACTGGACTTTGATGTGCCCTCACGAGTGCCCTGGTCTTGCCGACGTTTACGGCGATGAGTTCGAGGCTTTGTACGAGCAGTACGAGCGCGAAGGCCGCGGCCGCGAGACTGTCCGCGCCCAGAAGATCTGGTACGCCATCCTCGAGGCACAGGTTGAGACCGGCAACCCCTTCATGCTTTACAAGGATGCTGCCAACCGCAAGAGCAACCAGAAGAACCTGGGTACCATTCGCAGCTCCAACCTCTGCACTGAGATTATTGAGTACACTGCTCCGGATGAGGTCGCTGTGTGCAACCTTGCCTCTCTTGCTTTGCCCACCTATGTTGACATCCCCAATGAGCGCTTCGACTTCAAGAAGCTCCACGAGGTTGTCCAAGTCGTCACCAAGAACTTGAACAAGATCATCGAGGTCAACCACTACCCCGTCCAAGAGGCACGCAACAGCAACTTCCGTCACCGTCCTATTGGTCTCGGTGTCAGCGGTCTCGCCGATGCCTTCCTCGCTCTGCGCATGCCTTTCGAGTCGCCCGAGGCCCGTCATCTGAACATTCAGATCTTCGAGACCATCTACCACGCTGCGCTTACCGCTTCCTGCGATCTTGCTGAGAAGCTTGGCCCTTACGAGACCTACGCCGGCTCCCCTGTTTCCAAGGGTGAGCTGCAGTACGACATGTGGGGCGTCACCCCTACTGACCTCTGGGACTGGGCGCCTCTCAAGGCCAAGATTGCTGAGCACGGTGTTCGCAACTCTCTTCTCGTCGCTCCCATGCCTACTGCCAGTACCTCTCAGATCATGGGCTTCAACGAGTGCTTCGAGCCCTACACCAGCAACATCTACTCTCGCCGTGTTCTTGCTGGTGAGTTCCAGGTTGTCAACCCTTGGCTGCTCAAGGACCTTGTCGACCGTGGCCTCTGGAGTGACAACATGAAGAACCGCATTATTGCCGATGGCGGTTCCATCCAGCGCATTCCCAACATTCCTGACGACATCAAGGTCCTCTATAAGACTGTCTGGGAAATCAGTCAGCGCCAAATCGTCCAGATGGCCGCTGACCGTGGTGCCTTCATCGATCAGTCTCAGTCGCTCAACATCCACATGCAAGAGCCTACCATGGGCAAGATCACTTCCATGCACTTTGCTGGCTGGAAGCTTGGACTCAAGACCGGCATGTACTACCTCCGTACTCAAGCCGCCTCCGCGCCCATTCAGTTCACCGTCGACCAAGAGGCTCTCAAGGTTGTCGACACCAACGTTAGCAAGGAGCGCTCCGTCAAGAAGCGTGGCGGCTACACCTCGGTGGCTGCTTCATCCCCTCAGCCGACTCCTACACCTCAACCCATGGCCGAGACTGCCACGCCGAACGGCCAGAACGGCGTCAGCAGCCCTGCGCCGGCACCAGCCGCTCCTCGAGCAGGTCCGCAGAAGAAGGAGCGCAAGTTCGGTCGCACCACTTCGGCTGTGCACAACCCGACCTTCCCTGCTGACCAGGAGGAGGCCGCCAGCCCTCCCATGCCTCCAGCGGACGGCATCGGCTCCATTCCTAAGAGTGAAGAGCTCCCACCACCCGCGGTCCAGGAGGGCGCGAAGAAGGACGACGACAAGGAGGGCGACATCTACGCTGAAGCAGCGCTCGCCTGCAGCATCGAGAACCCCGAGTCTTGCGTCATGTGCTCTGGTTAGACATAGACATGTGCTCGAGAAAGACATGGGCTGGCCTAGGTCGTTGACGACGTAATGGACTGACGCATCCACGGATGGGTCAGGAGGCTGTTTGTGCTTGCGTGCATTTTGTTGCTGGCGTTCAACATGAGGTTTCTGGTTTTTTTGTGATATCACCTGTGGGAGATTGGTTTGGATTGGGTCCAACTGGCAACGGTATTGGTTGATCATGATTAATTGTTCGTGTTTTTCGTCGCGCTAGTTGTATAGAATGTGCAATACTTTTGATGAACTTGCCTCTTGTTCCACTTGCTGATCGATGCGACGTCCATGTACATGTATTCAAGATGTCCTTACGTCTCGCTGATGAGTAGCGTGCGGACCCTGCTACTAGGTGTGCTACACATATTACTTCTTCTCCTTATACTTCGCAGACGCCGTCCTCTAGATTCAGCAGACTTATTAGCCTGCGGCAAGCGACTTGATCTCTGAGGCACGAGGTCCGATGTTTGGTCCCGGTCTGAGGGATTCTCAAACCCCAAAAACTAGACCAGTTCGATATCAGGATCCATAGTTTGTTTCGATAGGTATTCTCAATAATACACGCACACGAAGGTGCAGGATACGTACTGTATGGTGGACCACGGAGCCGGCGTGGCCAATACCGAAAAGTCAGATGGAAAACATCGACACGCTGTGGCTGGTTCGCAGGTGGTAAGCATTCGGGTGGGCATCGATGGACTGTGCCGCGAGAGCTGAGAAAGTAAAAGGAGACGCATGGGGAACGATGTGGGCATGCCGGTGTGCGAAGTGAGGTCGGATGTGGAGTTGTTTATCAAGTCGAGGATTGTCAACGGAGGGCATCTATTTTGTTGTTTCGTTCCGTTGGCACGACAGCCTTGATAGCACTCTCGACCTACCTTGGAGGAGGCAGTCACAGCACAGCCGTCTCCATCGTGAACGGCAAGGTTACTCACTGCGCTGGAAGGCGTACCTGAAGCTTTTTCGCCTTTGGGTTTAGGCAAGTGGGCGAGGGTCCAACAATTCGTGATGGCCTTGGAAACACAATGAGGACAACGCTTGGTGGAAGGGGCTTGGGCCAGCTTCCACCAGTTTCCATCAGAAAGACGGAGGACAAGAGGCGTATATCGTCTGACCAAACGCCGCACAGGCATGCTCCGACACCTGGTGAAAGGTCAGCAGAGAGCGAGTGTGTGCTTACATCGCCAGTTCTCATAGCCGTAGCACAGTCTGTGTCGAAACGCAGATGCTGAAGCACGGTCATGTAACAGCATCGCAGATTCCCATTGGGCAGCGAGTGTCCGATCCACATTGTAGGGGAACCGGAGAGAACAAGACACGTTCATCCGCACCTCGTTCATTGAGCCGCTTTCGCAAGCACAGTCGATGGAGCCACGCTGCCACACTTGTTATTTGCTTTGCTTCCCGGCAACAGCATGGCACTGGGGAAAGTCGCATCGTGGGCAAGACCGAAAGAAGAAGACGCAAGAACGCCTCATGTAACGTTCCGCATCTCGTTCATCGGGTCTTTCCCACAAGCAGAGCCGATCAGTCCACAGTGTCACGCTTGCTTGCTTTACCGCAACAGCACGGCACCATGGACGAAGCGTCCCAAGAGACGCGATTAGAGTCTTCGAAAGTCCCAAAAGCAAGTCCCACACATCTCGCATGCAGACTCCCTCCGAGACTAACGGACATCGCCTCCAGGAACACACTCATTGACCTCGAGCGCAAAACCGGAAACAGCGCAAAAACCGGCATCCCGTGAAGACAGTGCAAGCCGATGATCCGAGGCTCCGAGTCGCATGCGCGCCGCGCAGATTGGCCAGGCGTTATCGAGATCCCGCTCCCACAAAAGATCCCGAAGATAACGAGGATACCCGGTGAAATCTCTTGCATTTTTCCTCGTTTTAGAGTTCCAGATGGGTATATTCTGTTTTTTTGCACACTTCCATCCCATGCAAGCCAGGTCTGGAAGAGAAAGTCGGATTGCAAACCCTCGACTTTGCGCTGGGCAGAGGTGGTGTTCAAAGGGAGATCTATCATCGAATCCATCAGAAATGTCGAATTCCATCAAGCCGTCCATCCACAGCGATGAATGTCCTCAAAAGCCAGAAAGCATTCATCATTTGTCGCATATTACAAAAGGCTTACACCAGCAAAAGTGACGTTCAAGAAGTACAAGTGAGGTCAACGAACAATGAGCCCTACCCTGCATTAAAAAAGGACGGGCCGGCCGGCCGTTGTGGCTTGTGTGGCGGCGGAGAATTAAACAAAAATGGCACAGCAAGCAAGGGTCAGATTCGCGACGTATGACGAGCACGTGGGCGATTTGGGGAGATGGGTTTGGGGAGATGGGTTTGGGGATGGGTTTGATGGGTGTTTGAGGGGTTTGAGGACTGGTAAGCGGAATTGGGGGTAGGTGAAGTCGAGGATTCAAATCCGCGGGTTGGTTTTGATGTGGAACAATGACCAGTTGAGCATGGCGAGATCTACTCACCTAGGTTTGCGAGATGGAACCAAGCGACTTTCATGTTGTTCGATGAGAGAGCAACGAGAATGACGTCGTGAGGCAGGATTCGATGATTCCTTCAATACAAGTAGGTAACTATGTTGTTACGTGTACCGAGCATGTACAAGGACAGGAAATTCGAATATCAAATGGATGGACGAATGGATGGGTTCTTCGCGGTTAATCTAACATGATATTATTGACGGCAGACCACCGAGAGCAGAGCCATACGTGCGCGCCGTTACGCGCATTTCAACAATCGCTTCGCGAGCTATATAAGGTACAGTATATCCACCCGCCTCTCTCACCAACCTATGTGTAAGCCCAACAGAGGTAAAGAGTCATATCGACGGGGTCGAGACAGGATTCATACAGTAGAATCCATCGAGTCGGAACGAGAAGTCGTCTTTGGTAAAAGTTCGCATGATTTTTTTCTAAGTCCAGATGATCCTTGACATTCAACGAATGATTGGATCGATGAATGTATAGATAGAATTATAAGACGACGCCAAATATCTCCCACTACCTACCTCCATCCAACTCCCAACATCAACCGCTCCGTGAACCACCAATGGGAGAGGGAAGAGGTAAGAGAATACAATCAAGACAAGATGTGAGTAAAAGGGAGTCTTCAAATCAATATCAAACAAATGGTAATATCAAATTACACAAACTTGCTAGATGAATGGGGGGGGAATATGTAACCTAGATACACATACACGAGAACTATCCACAGAAGGAAAAGAGAGTAAATAAAAAAAGAAAAAGCAAAGAAAAAAACACAGGCATTGAACACAAGGAAAATTCTCCTCCAGCGACCCAGCCCGACTCTTGCGGGAGCTTTTCCGGTCCAGGAAGGGTAAGGTAGGTAAGTGTTGCGCAAACATATGCAACCGTGCAGAGAGACAAGGGGGAAAAGAAGGAAAATGAAGACTCCACCCCATTTCCCGTCCCTTGAATGCAATGCAAACAAAATGCAAAAGAATGCAAGAACCACCAACCACCTCCATCCAGACCATCTGTAGCGCCTGTCGCCAATCCCATGTTGATCGCTGCCGGAAGTTTTGATCTTAAACTTTTCTTTCTCAAACTCTCAAACCAGCGAACATAGGACCGCGCATCTCTAGAGAGAAGGAAGAAAAGAGAAAGGAAATAAAGAAAAAAGGACGTTTTGTCGGGAAACCACAAAGGATAATCCAACCGCGACTAGCTTTGAGATGGGAAAAGGGAATCACGAAATGGTTATTCTCCCTCCGCCCGGGTTTCGCCAGAAAACTCCCAATCTCTCTTCCCGCTGTTTGGGGAAAGAAGGGAGCAAGTGGTCGAGAGGTGAGGCGGGGTGGGAAGTCGGGTATAATGGTTGGTAACGCCCGTTGCGAAGGATAAGCAAGTGCTTTGGTTATGCGCACACAAGAGCAGCGAACGCTTCTTCGCATGTCATCAAGTCGTCAGATTTGGCTGGTGTATGATTTTTGCCAGACCCGTTAGACCGCTAGTGCGAGATGCTTAAAGGCGGCCGTAGGCGGCGGGCGCCTCGTACGCGGCCGGGGCGGAGTACGCGGGGGGAGCCTCGGCGTGAGCCTTGGAGGTCGGGACGGCGTAGCTGTCAGACACGGGTGCGGTGTTCATGGCGATGCTCTTGGTCTCGTGGACGGCAGTGCCGAGGGGAGTGACCGGGGTGGAGCTGGAGTAGCCAGTGGGCTTGGCCTTGGTGACGAAGCCGGTGCTGGGAAGACCGTGGACAACGCTAGAAGAGCCGGTCGGGTAGAAGACGTCGCCGCTGGAGGCAACGGGCTTGACGTTCTTGCCGGTGCTGTCAGCGGTGGGGGTGGCGGTGACAGTCTCGGTCTCAGTGGCGGTCACAGTGACGGTCTTGGCAGGCTCGCAAGTCTCAGCAGCGCTGGAGTAGTCGGCCGGGGCAACACCAGTACCGTAGCTGCCGGGGGCGGTGGCAGTGGAAGAGGCAGATGCGCCGTTGCTGTCGCTGCCAGTGCCCATGGGGACCGAAGAAGACTTGACGGGGTAGACGGTGACCACGTTGGTGATGGTAGAAGTGAGCGAGCGGGTCTTGGTGATGTCGCTCTCCTCGGCAGCGCCAGTGGTCGCAGCGGTGGTCTCAGAGCCGGCGCTGGATGCAGTGCGGGTGGCAGTGAGAGTCTGGGTCAGGTACTGGGTGATGGTGGAGTGAAGGGTGGTGGTGACGACGGTGGTGGACGAACCAGTGCCGAGAGTGTAAGTCAGGGTCTGGTCAGTGGTGTATGTGGTGGCAGAGCCAGTGGGTGCCGGGGAGGACTCAGCCGGGTAGCCAGTAGGGCCAACAGGGCCGGCCGAGGTGCCGGAGCTCATGGGGTAGGGCGGGAGGGAGGAAGAGGCGTGGTTCTCGACCTTGGAAGAGCTCTCAACGGGAGCGACCTCAGAGCTGGAGGGAGCCTCGTAGGTGAAAGCGGGAACCTCAGCGGACTTGGTGCTGCTGCTGGAAGCAACAGAGCTGGAGGAGGTGATCGCGTCAACCGGGGTGGTGGAAGAAACACCAGTGCTCAAGTTCACGCTCGACGGGGCCTCGTAGCCAGGAGGGGCAGAGTAAGCCGGGGCGCCGGAGGAAACACCAGTGCTGAGCGGGACCTTGACCGAAGAGCTGGAGCTGGAGGACTGGACGTCGGAGACCATGGAAGAGCTGGTCGGGGCCTCGTAGGTGGAGGACTGGGTCTCAGACACAACGGAAGAGCTGGAGGACTGAACGTCGGAGGCGACAGAAGAGGTGGTCGGGGCCTCGTACGCGGGAGGAGCCTCGTACGCGGGGGCAGAGCTGGACTGGACGTTGTCGACGGTGGAAGAGGCGGCGGTGCTCGAGGCGACACCGGTGCTGAGCGGCACAGAGGGGTGCTCGCCATAGACAGGCGGCTGGCCGTAGGCAGCGGGCGGTGGGCCGTAGGAATCCTGCCTACGCTGAAGAGGAGAAGAGCGAGCCATGGCGACGGAGGCCAGGCCGGCCACGACGGCGAATCTGCTGATGACCTGCATGTTGGTGGTTTATGAAGCTGATTGATGTGGGTTTTTGAAGTGGTTTGTTGGTTGTGAAAAGGCTCGAGACCGCGACGAAGAACAACACACAGCAGAAAAGAGTGACTGGGTTGTAAAGAGTGTGATGCCTACGAAGAGACGGGGTGAACGAGTGTTGGTGTCGGGAAACGTGAGGCCTTGTTGGAAACAGAAAGTCGAAACAGGAGCAGTGACTGGGGAGGGGCGTGAACAAAAGGCATGGCAGCGCGAAGGGGCTTCAGCGTGCAGAGACCAAGCCAGGTCGCAATTTAGGAGGATCGGCGGTGGTATAGTCTAATTTGCGAGACAGTAGCGCTAAGGCCGGATGCTCGTCTGACGATTGGCTTGTGCCTGAGCCGCCCACCAAGCCAATCTTCCCCTTTCCGACCGACCGACAGCGTTAGGTTGAGCCCGGCGCAGGTACACAGACTCAATCAGACTCGCTACTCTCGATTTTGCCGCCGCCGCCGCCTCCAGTAGTAGTAGTCCAGCTGTCTTTCAGAAAGGCCATGCTTGCTGCTGGCTGGCTGCTCTGTTTTCCTGCATCTATTTGTTGTGCTCTGATCGAGAATCGGCATATCATATAGGCCATGTAGCGTGTGTTGGGTATCGCGTGTGATTGCCCGTGGGCCATGGGTTATGCCTGTGATGGGCAGCGTTGCCGTGGCGGCGAGCACTCATGTTGACGTACAGATGTGACAGGATGCCGCACTATCCTGTACAATCCACCGTAGTAGTCGTAGTCGTGCGAGCACTGCATACCATTCCATGTTCTCCTTCCATGCTGCCAGCTGTTGTACAGTACAGTACACGCAGGTGCGGTGTGACTCGTGAGACTTCTTCGGCGGCGTCACCACACTCGTGTCGTCAATCTACGGCGGCCACGCCTCCCAGGTGCCATGCACAAGGTCTCATCTCGCCTAGCCAAGCCCTCGTCCTCTCATCCTCTCATCCTCTCACCCTGCCCTGTCTAGATCGTGCGTTGGATTATCGCGGGGCCGGAGCACGACACACACTATTCTTCTGCAGTGCGACATGTTCGCGAGAAAATGGCTCCCAGAATACTTCAAATGTCGCACTAACAGCGACGTGCTGCGTTGCATTAATCGTAGGGTCTGCGTCGCTGGATGGCTAGAAGGTGTGGGAGTTGTCTTCGGCAGAGTGCTACTGTGCTAGCATGTCTCGAGCACGACTCACCAAACGAGTGATTCGTGCGCGAATCTTCAAGCGCCGTGTTGGAGTGCCGAAGAGCCGCGATGCTGGCGATTGCATTTCCACGCTTGTCCGCCCCGTCCGTTTCACCCACACGCCACGCCGCCTCCACCTACTCAAAGGTGTCAAGACGATGGCCCAGTCAGCGCGGGCGCCGTTGCGTCTTTCTCCAGCCCGGCCAATCTCTCGCGTGCTTTGTGTTGCTGGGTGAGTGGTGGCGAGATTAACGAGATGATGAAGCCTTTTTCTTGGGCAATCAGGGACCGCCGTAGTCGACTCGTCTATTCCAAAGGAATGCATCCAGATGAAGAAGCACGGGCTGGCGAGTGTTGGTTGAGGGAGTTGGATTAAAGACCAGGGATCCTTTCGGGGTTGACACTTAGTGTAGACAAGGTAGAACAGGTGTTGCAGGTGCTAAGCTAAGTCAAAGGGCATGGACGCCTTCTCTCAGCCCTCTGCGTGCTCACTGCTCTCTCCAGTCCCCTCCACCCTCCACGTGTACAGACAGACAAATCTCACATTCCACAAGCCACCAGACTGTCCCTGTGCCTGTCCATGGCATCACAAGCATGGCAATCATCATCACACTTCCCAACTTGCCCATACATCGCGATCGCTTTCATTATTGGTGAGAGCAAGCAAACCGCTCTACCTACCTGCCTACCCGCCACTCCCACACCCCGAGGTAAGAGTGAACACGCGTGTATTGGCAAACCGTTGCGTGCGCGAGCGCGTAGGAACTTGTACAGTACAGTAGTTCGGCGATCTTCTTCTCCTCCAACGCCATCAACCAGACTTCCCACCCACATCATCATCACCGCATCTTCCCACACATCGAGCCAATCGTGTACCAACCTGGAACCTTCAGCCGTCACGCAACCGTCCGTCCTGCCACCTGCTCAAGAGACAGTGTAGGTAGATCGGACCCAACGCAGCGGTTGCGCACAATGCGTTTGTCTGATGATGACATGGCATGTGGCATGGCACGGTCAACTCAAAAAGCAACAACAATAATCAATAATCAATAATCAATACAACACAACCCTGAACCTTACGACGACAGACTACAGCAATCGCCAGATCGCCGATACATTGTTAGGCTATCGATTCGATGGAACAATACGCTTGTCTGCTAACGATAAACATGTATCGGCCCTCGGCAAGTCCATCAAAACCTAACAACAAGAAAACCCAAATACCTGCATGTACTGTACTGACGGTGATGAAACTCCTTCTAAAAGGACAAGCAAGCATCCCTGGCCTTGTCCTCTGACTCTACACTCACAGTAACGCGTTACAGGTCTGTAACACCTCTTCCGTTCAACCATTATTCTTCTTCCTCTTTCTCGCCTCCTCCGCATCAGAACTCCAGTTTTAGCCCTGAGACTCGGGGCTTGTTTCACCATCACTTCACTACTGCTACTGCTACTGCTCCTTCCAGGAAAATACGAGAAACGAAAGTGTGACTTTCCGAGAGCTTGGGTTTACCTCTCTTGTGGTAGTCTATGTTTCTATTTGCGAAGCGAGGTCGAGCGATCGAAACTCTGTAGCTCTTGATCAGCAACAGCCAATAGCAGCAACGATGCCTTTTACAGTACCTTTCCAGCTCCAGCTCATTCATAATTATTTCCAAGCGCCAACACCACCACCACCACCACCACCAACCTCACCTACTCACGCACCCGCTCCCAGCCCACACTACCTAAGGCTCAACCGCAAACACAAAAGGCAACCCCAAATCCCTCAAAAACGTCGTCTCTGCGCCCTCCACCCTCTCCCCTTCCGGATTCCCACACTGCTCCTGCCAATCGCCAAAAGCCTCACTCTTGCCCTCGATCAACGCCCTGTACTCGTCCAACGGACAGCTCCTGCCGGGCCCGCTCTGGCAGTCCGCCACGGGGTAGACGGCGTCGTTGAACTTGACGCGCACGAACAAGCCTGCGCTGCCGCAGTTCAGGCGCTCGAAGCCGACCGTGCCGCGCATGGGGTTGATGTTGGTTGCTTTGTAGGTGCGGTCTTCAGGCATGTAGGTGATGGGCAGGGGCGGTTGGTGGTCGAAGACGCCGGTTGCGGCTGCTAGTTGGCTGATTTGGCCGTCGTTGGCGAAGGTGGCGATTAGGGGGTTTGGGTGGAAGGTGCTGCTGTTGTTGCTCGAAGAAGAATGGTAAGTTGCATTCGGGCCATCGGTGAAGCGCTCGATGATTGCTGTCAGGAACGGCAGCATTAGGTTGCTGTTGAGCGATGTGCCGGGCCCGTTGCCGTAGTAGTAGCGGATGTCCTGCGCGTACTCGTACTGCAGGATTTCGGCCTCGGTGAAGACGTCGCACCACGGCGAGCGGGCGCCTGTGATCTGCGTTTCGAAGCCGCAGAGGTACGGGAAGATGCTGACGTCGCCTGTGGTGAACGTGAGGCCGTCGAGCTGCGAGTTGATGCGGGCCGCGATCGGTGGCAGGTATACGTCTGCCCATGCTGTCGAGTTGCCGGCTGGGTCGTCGATGTAGTTGTCGCACAGGTCTGAGGGCGCGAGGGAGTTCGCAACCGAACGTGGGTCTGTCTGGTTGATGGCGTATACCTTGCCGACGCTCGTTGCGTTTGGTCCCAGGTAGCCGCGGGCGAAGAGGCGGGCGGAGTCGATGACACGCGGGCCGGTGTACATGTTGGCCCACAGGACAAAGGGTTCGTTCTCGCGGTAGAAGTCGGGGTACTTGTGGCGGTAGTCCACGCCCATGTCGTACAGCTCTTTGTAGCCGCCGAGCGAAATCTGGGAGATCTGTGCGTCTGGGTTGTTCAGGACTGGTTTCCATGCTTGGAGGAAGGCGAGCTCGCTGGCATTGGTACTGAAGGACTGGTTGTGGATCTAACAGTCTGTCTGTCAGTGGCTTTTATCGCATCGCAGGCGTGGAGATATGAGATCCTACGTACTTTCGCGCTCAAGTCTAGCCATTCGTTGTAGGCTCCTGGGTCGGGGTACCTGGATCCATGTCGTGAGGCAAAGGCAGCGGTGTCGACAGAACAGCCTTCTGGTGCTTCGGGAGAAATGTCGAAGACGTTTGGTCCTTTAAACCAAGGACTGTTGCCTCCCAGGTGGTGAAGAGGGTTGAACTGGGCTTCGGCTGATACTGCACTCGCCGCAGCCATTGCCATTGCAGTGCCTTTCATGCTGGAGCTTGTCTTTGACGAGAGTGACGACTTGGAGAGGTGCGGTTGAGAACAACTACTGCGAGGACCGCCGCCTGTGTTAGGTACTCCCGGCACCCTCTTTATACTGTACCTTTATCTCGAGTTGAACAGCCGGTGTGCTCCACTTACTGGGGGGATGTATGTCTTAGCGTCAGATAGTCCATTGCCTAAGCAGTGGCAGGTTATTATGTGCATGAGATAACGCGGTGGTATCGCTCAATCCTCTGACATTTTGTTGTCGGTTTGCGAGTCCGCACTCGTGACGGCGAATGGCACTTCCCACGTGCTCGACGTGCAAATTGCTGGAAGTGAGGGGAGTGGCCAAAGAGGAGCAACTTCCGGATTTCCACTCTCTTGGCTGCCGGGATTGTCAATACAAACAAATCAGAGGACTCGATGGCACAACATGGTCTCTTGACAGGCGATTTCTTGGGGAGGCTGTTGAGGCAAGTTTCTTGGTGGTGGGATCTTCCATTTCCGAGCATTGCCTATCTAGACGAGTTCGTTGTCAAGATCTTTGGCGTTAACAAAGACAGCACGAGATCGCAACCAAATGCGAGATATATAGTAGCCGAGGTCAATGGGTTTTCTGCCATCAGGAGCCATGAGCTGTTTGTCAGCGATGACGGGGTTAATAGGTCGTCTTCCAATGACTTGGGACATCACACGGCTACAACGTTTGCGATTGCAATTCCATCCAACTGCGCGAGTGATCGACTTGTATGGTTCGCCACTGGATGGATCGAGAGTGCCCGATGGAAGGCATTTCGTGCCCAGACACATGCTGTCGTTTGATTTGGGTGTCTGTTTTCATTGTTGGCGATCTTGTTTGGAGACTCTTCGCATCACGTCGACTTTGGTTGTGTGAATGTTGACTGAATCCGTTCCTGTCAATGGAGTTTCGGTCAAACAATCGATCACATGAGCCTGAACCATGGATACCGCCTCGCTAGCCACCGAATACGACACCAACGCCATACCAGACATACTCCCGACACTCCAGACGAGAGAAACATGACTTGTCGACCTCAACTTAGCCATCACCGTCTCGTGTTGTCAACATGTTGTCTTGATGACTAACCCCAACCCTAACCCGAGTACTCGACGTCAATTCCATGTGCACTTTTCGTTGAGGAGTCGAAACATTTGTGGTGTCAGCGATAGAGGTTGATTGATTGAGGTCGCATCAGCCATCACACGACGTATTTCGACGCGATATTTATCCATATGAAATGTGTCAGAAGACGCAGAGAAGCGGCGTGGAAAGGTCGACGGCATAATTCTCCACATCGGCATCTTCGGCGAGCAAAAGTCCCGCATCAATCCCCGCGCATCGGCCTTGGTGTTGCTCAAAGGGAAACGGACATCAGGACTGCGATTGGCGGAACAACACGCTGGCAAACCCAGATTCCTGGAGCTGCCGGATAAATCATCGACATGCTCCGTCTCCAGGCTAGCCCGAATGACCACGCGATCTACCCTTGGCGCATTGCGGGCAGAGGCTAATGCGCAATGCGGCAGATGAAACCGCTGACTTCCAACACCGCGAAGCCTTCTCGACGACCAGGGATCCGAGACACAGGATTATCCCAGCCAAACAATCGCCGCCTTCGATATACTGGACGGAGCGTACCACGCCTTATATCGCCGTTACAAGCCCACGCTTACGCGATAAGTCATTCGCTTGCGCAGGTGAATCTCTGCTCCGGACTAGGCGTGCCTGGCGCACACTGCGAGTGGTACCTTGGGAGATACACTCTCAGCCCGTCTCGCCTCTTCCCAACCGACGACCCAGTCCAGCCTCGCCATGAGCGGTCGGCAGTTCGAGGCGCAGCCAGTTCGTCCATTCTCTCGCACCCAGCTCGGCCACGGCGCTCACGACATCTCCATCCGGTGACCACCGCAAGCCGGAGTTAGAAGACAGTTGCGAAGGACGAATCTGTCAGAGCGAGGATACACATGGCGACCAGGCTTCAGGCTTACGAGCCTGCTCTAGCAATGACAAAACCCAATGGGGTCATGAAGATTGAAGAGATCATACACGCCGAGCCACCGCGGTTACTTGTGCTGTATGATGAAGGGCAAGAGGATATTCTACGGGTCATTGCCGATGTTGTGGGCCAGCCCTTCTTGGCTCTGACAGCGCTGGAGGAAATCGAGAATAGGCAGGAGGACGTGGTGCTCGGATTGAGCAACCAGAGAGTCTCCAATCCGGAAGCGTTACATGCCGCACAGCGGACTATCATCACGACTCACTGCTTGGATGCTGGCGACTTGAGAGACGAAGAAACGACGTCGCATTGCGATTACGAATATCTCTACAATCAGAAGCCTTTCCTGAGGCGGGATCTGGCTAGGTTCCTTGGTTTCGTGCTTGGACAGATCAAGCCACATGACGATCTCATCAAGAAAAGGAGAACCACACTGCTGTCAACCACGTTTCCCGACTTGCGCACCGCATTGCCAAATCTCGACATCTTGTCGGTAGGCGCCGACTCGGTAGAGATCCGTGTGGACTTGCTCAAGGAATCCCAACTGAACGAGGCCGTCGATGGAACATCAGCCGGCGTACCAAGTTTGAAGTACGTAGGCGAGCAAGTGATGTGGCTAAGACAACGGACCGAGCTTCCTATCATATTCACCACCAGGTGCACGAAAGAGAATGGGCGCTTCCCGATGGACGATCCGATGTTGTTCTATCAATACCTACGAAAAGCCATTCAATGGGGCTGTGAGTACATCGATGTTGAGCTTTGGCTACCACACGACATTCGACAGAGATTGTCGCGCGAGAAAGGCAATAGCAAAATCATCTCCGCGTTCCACGATTTCACTGGCAAGTTTAAGTGGACGTCTCCAGAAGCACAGGCGCTTTTCAAAGAGGGTGCGGTATACGGCGACATCGTCAAGATGATAGCGCTCGTTACTTCCAACGAGGAGAACTATGAGCTCGAGTACTTCCGCTCGATCACCCAATCGACATATTCACACCCACCGCTGTCTGGCTTGAACATGGGTCCCACTGGTCAACTATCGAGAACACTGAACAAGGTATTCACGCCAATCACACATCCGTTACTACCGATGATAGCAGCACCGGGCCAGTTGAGCGCAGCCGAGATCAATTCCATGCTACACTCGATGGGCCAGATGCCCGGATTGGACATATATGCCATCGGCAACGTGCGATCCGACGGCCAAGCGATGTTCTTCGAGAAGTGCTTGAACGAACTTAGCTTGCCTCATCAGCTGCTTTGCATCGAACAAGCACCATTCGGGTCACTGGAGTCCATGCTTGCAAAGGCGAACTTCGGCGGCGCTTTCCTCAACCCACCCTTACCGGCTATGACAGCCACCTACATACCCACACTGTCAGACGCTGCCATTGCAATCGGGCAGATCGACACTGTAGTTGCGCGTTCGAAGAACACCACTGGTGTTCCCTCCCTCATAGGCGACAACGCGACCTGGAAAGGCATTCGCGCAACTCTCACAGCCGACTACATCCCGTCAGCCTACACCCAGCGACCCGCACTCATCCTCGCAAGTGCCGAATCGCAAGCGGCGGCGGCGATATTCGCGCTGCAGAGCCTCAACATCGGACCGATTTACACTATCGGGTTCAAAGCCAGATCCACCTTCGCCGCAGACGTCCACCACTTCCGTGGCGTGGAAGACATGATGCGCGTTGAGGAGCCGTTCGTGATCATCTCCGCGCTACCAGCAGAGAAGAGTTTCGTGGTCGCGCCGTTGCTCAAACACTATAGCAGCGCCCGCAGTGGGCGCAAAGCAAGTCCGAACCAACGACCTGGCAAGGTATTTGTCGATTTGAGCAACGGTGTCAAGAAAGGCGACCCCATCGCTGTTGCTGCCTCTTTCGGCTGGGCGGCCTACGGAGTCGCAGACGTAAATGCTTGGACGGCGGTGGAGACGCTGCGGCTCATGGTAGGGCAAAACGTGCCCTTTGACTTTGTGAGATTGGCGTCTGGGAGGAGCTTGTATGCCTGAATCACATTCGCTGCGCTGCTGGCACGCGTGCGTCAGCTCTCTTGGCTTCATATACAACCAGCATGCTTGCGGGATCGAGCTCGCAGTGCTTGACGTGTTATGGGTGACTTTCCTTTTCTTTTTAGAATAACAAACTGGAGGGCCGGTCTGGAGTACGGTCTGCTCTGTCAATCGACGTTGAAAGACACAATGTCGCCATCCATACGCAATCCAAACGGCGCATGCATATCGTCAAACTCTCGTATCCTCACTTCCACTCAAAGTTCACCCGTCGAGTGCATATACTACCACTACACCACACTATATACCACTACTATAGCGTGGCGAATTTACCCTCCCGAGCTTGTGGGCCCGGTGTGATGAGATGGTGAAGAAGAGATGAAGACCGAATACCTAGGTACCTACCACTATGAGTATCCGCCACATTCAATTATTTGCTTGATTGGGTATTGACGAGATCGAATCCTTCCCACCACAACCACGCGGACGACAGGAATTTTGACTCTCGCTTGCCCTCGCCCCCGCTCCAAATCTCCATCCTGCTGCAGACCGCTACGGTGCAAGCGTGCAGGTTCTACAGACTACGAATATGCAATGTGCAACTCGGCGCAGATGCGTTCGTGCTCGGGCCTGCATGAGAGCCCGTCACCTGCGGAAACCGTCCGGCAGAGTGTGGAGGTCCTGGAGGAGTGTAACGGTATTTGGTTGCATTCTGCGGAGGGCTGGGCTTGAAACAGGCATCTGCCCGTGGCGTTCATCTCATCAAGACGCGTTCCTTCAAAGAAACGCACTCAAAGCAGATCACGGAGTCTGACGAGTCGAGGCCGTTCTGAGTCTTGCTTTGCCTTGACAACCACATCCAAGGATTCCCCCCTTGACAGGGGGGCTGCTCGGGGAGTCGGGTCATCTCAAGTCTCGATGCTTGCGGTCCAGTACGCTTCTGGTCTCGGTCCGCAGCCGGAAAGGAACTCTCACTGGACACGTGAGGCTTCGACACGGACAAGCGAGGGCACGACTCCACGAGGGAGTCAGGGCTTCACCATTTCCCTGCAGCCTTTCCCCGCTCCAAACCCAGGTCCAGCTCCATCAAAGCCACATGAACGACACTACTTTCCATTAGATGGAGCCGCCTCTCGGCTCCACACGGTAAGGCGGAGGACCCATGGGTCTTTGGAGTAGTAGCCGCACCTGTGCTGGGTTGGCTGGGACTGGTTTCTCGCTGCTGCTACTATTGTTATTATTGCTGGCACTGCTGCTGCTGCTGCTGCTGCTAGGCGCTTAACGTTTCGCTCGGTCGAGATTCTTGAATGTGACCCGCAGACGAAAGAGGATGAGCCTTTCTTTCTCTCGCCTGCCCTCTCACTACTCTTTGATTTTGCACCTCTGAACCACGCATGATGCCGTAAATGACCATGGCATCCGTCGTGGCACAGAGCAATGGCGACGGGTATTCGCCCAACATGCTGCCGCGACCGCAGATCGGCATCGAACGTCTGCAGGCCAGACGGGCGAGCAACGAACCCAAGGAGGCGATGAATTGCAAGAGTTGCCGCAAGCGCAAGGTTCGCATACCGTCGGAATTCGATCACGTCTTGACATTGCTGACTCCGAGAGAAAGATCAAATGCAATAGACTCAAGCCGACGTGCGAGGCCTGTCAAGCTTTCAACTGCGCCTGTATATATGGTGCGTCGTATATCATGTTTCAAAGCGACTGCTTGTGCGGAAGAGAGGCGCTGACAGGATACTTAAGATGCTACGCCGAAGAAACGAGGCCCCAAGACAGACGTGTTGGAAGCATTGCTCAAGCGGGTAAATGGCTTGGAGAAGCGGCTAAAAGACGAGAACAAGCCAGACACGGCTGACGACCTGGCAATCGACGACAGCGCCAGCACGGCTCCAGATGCTCCAGAAGCGGCCACGGAAGAGATCACAACGGGAAATGCAGCAACACAAGCTGCAGCGCCACGGGCGGAGCAGAGCCAGGGCCAGATGCACAATGAGATACCACTACAACCGGTAGTTGTACGACGAGACAGCTACGCCGTTGCAACCGACGGCCAAGCAATCAATGCTTCCTTCACGGATGCCCTCATCGACACGTACTTCTCGCGCCTCCACGGGAAGCCATACTACATCCTGGACGAACCTGCCACGAGGCAACGATGGCGAGACAATCAGCTGCCGCGATACGTCGTGAATGCCATACATGCGGTCACCGTCAAGTACGCCAGCCATCTCTGCGGAGGCCACAATGGAGCAGTCTACTCCAGCCAGGAATACCTGGCGCAATGCCGGGCTGAGATCGATGTGGACGAACCGAGCATCGACCACCTCCAAGCCTTGCTACTCTTGACTATGGCAAGTTTCCAGAACGGCCGCGGCAAGAGGTCGTACATGCTTCTCTCTCACGCAGTGAGCATGGCCGTCGCGCTGAGCTTACACCGCGAACTTCCCACACATATGCGGATAGCGCCATCGGAGAGGGAAGGCCGGCGCAGGCTCTTCTGGACTTGCTACCTGATGGATCGCTTCATGGCCAGCGGTTCGAAACGGCCGTCTTCGATTTCCGACGAGTCCATTCGATTGAGACTGCCCTCATGGCTACCTCCAGGATCGCAGGTTGCGACGGACGGCAATTTCTTCCCAAATGGCACGAGCTTGCCATATGCCGCGGGAGTGTTCAACGCAGGCCAAGGCAGCGGCGCGATGCTCGTGGAGATTGTGCGTGTACTCGGAATCACAAACAGATATCTGGCTGCTGGAGGAGTGAAGGGCGATTCGCACTTTCCATGGCACGCGCAGTCGACTCTGTCCAAAATCCGATCGGAGCTGGACTACTGGGCTGCCAGTACACAAGACATGTTCGGATCTGTGGAGGTGCTGTTTGGTCAGCCAGACAGCTCCACTCTGGTTCTCAGCAAGCTCATATATCATCTGATCCACTGCTTGGTATACCGACCATTCTTGCCTGTGGATCTCGCCGAGCTCTCGGGCAGTGGACAGCACCAATCATGGCAAATCGAGGCCACCAATTTCTGCTTCCTACATGCCAACGCCATTGCCGAGTTGGTCGAAATTGGAAAGAACATGGCGATCATTGACTGGCCTTCCTTTGTCGGATACTGCATATGCACTGCTGGAACGATTCACGTCCACGGAGCTCACTACATGTCGCTGCGCGAAGGTGATTTGTTTGGCAACAGCACAGAGTTCTTGTCGCGAGAGATGCAGCAACTCAGCGACCTTCGATTCGTATGGGCTGGGATCCAACACCAGCGGGATACATTGCAAGTCGTGTACGGGAGCCACTCGCAGCTGGTCAAATCATTGGCGAACAACCCAATTCGCTACTCGCCAGTGTTCCAGATGGAAGACTTCTTCGCCCGGTACCCGGGAGCTTACATCGACGGCGCACATGTCACTTTCGCCGACGTGATGGTCGACATTCTGCAAAGTGGCTTCCAGAAGTTCAACGGCATCCACGGCTCGCCAACGGACGAGGCTCAGAATGACCACTTCCAGTCGTCGGTAGCGCCTGTACAGTTTGCTCAGTTGGCTCCGACGCAGTACATGACGCAGAATACTATGCCTCCGGCGACACGCAAGTCCAAGAAACGCCGCCTGACGACTTCCGTGATGCCGTACCCAACACCGAGCGCCGAGAAGTCGTCCACCTCTGGCATCCTGGAACGCACGCAGTCTTACGACACTGCGATGCCGGGTCAAACACAACCCCAACAATCACAATCACAGCAGCAACAGCAACAACAACAACAGCAACAACTCCAAACCCTCCCCGACTTCCTCCCAACCGCCGCCACAGGCACAGGCCTCCCCGCCCACAACGACGGGCAATCTCAAACCTTCACGCAAAGCGTCTTCTCCCCGACCTTCAACTTCAGCCCCTTGCCCGCAGGCATAACCTGGCCCAGCGGCGATTTCGGCTCCTACGACCCCCACCACGCCCTCGACCACCAGACTCCCAGCGGCTTGAGCGCGAGCGCCGAGTCCGCGCACACGGATCCGGATAAGGACCCGTTCCTTAGCTTGCTGGAGCAGTTGGCGGAGAACGATGGTGGGAATGGGGCTGGCATGGCGGACTTGGATTTCTTTTTGAATGGGCAGGGGATTGGGGGTGAGGGGGGTTGAGACGGGTCCTGCTTAACAAGGATTCTGATTTATCCTGTCGGAGGTAGATGGGGGTGCTCAAGCAGCAAGCTTCAGTTTGACGGGAAGCTTCATTTACTAACTAACGAACGGACGGACGAGAGGGAAGTGATGCATTTATTGATATCCACGTTTGTATGTCGAGAAGGTTCCGAAAGGATAGAAGGAAGGGAACAAAAGCATCGATTGGTTGATCGATGCATTACATTACTCATATATAATCATCCCGTCGTTCCAATTCCATTCTCGATTTCATGAACCCGCCCGATCCCTCACTCCACTCACGTTTCCAATCCAGAATAACAGACGCCCCATCACAAAAGACCCGGAATCACCGCCTTCCTCCCCGCGACCTTCTCCTTCCCAAACTTCTCCTCATACCACCTCTTCCCAGCCAGCGCACGAGGCAACATGGTCGATATCTCATTCAGCAGAAAACTCCTCGCCGGCACGCATCCCCAACCGCCCAGAATCCAGAAGCCAGCCCACTCGATCCACTCGCAGAAGTAGTGCGCGTGCAGAACGTAGTGGAACAGCCCGTTCTTCGGCAGCATGTACAGCTTATCCACGCCGCCCTCTTCAGCAGCAGAAGAAGGACTCTTACCTTCTTTGGCGGCCTTCTCTTTCCGCAGCCTGATCACGCTGCGCCGGATCTCCCGCAGGTCGTCGTCGTGGAACATATTCCCCAACAACCCCCATCCCCACACCACCAACCCTATCTCCATCGAATACAGCCTCCCGGCCCAGTCTCCCGTCGTCTGCGGCCCATACCCTCCCACCCACCCGCCTATGCTCAAGCCATTCATCAAGTTCCACGCGCACGCGCTCGCGAAGACGGACGGGTGGATCGGCGACATGCTCGGCGCGGTCAGGGGGCAGATCAGCGCGCGGTAGATGTAGTGGAGCGTGTATATCCCTGCCATGGTCCAGTTGCCCCACGGCAAGGGCGTGGTGAGGTTCAGCTGCGGCGGGATGGCGAACATGCAGTAGAGGACTGTGAGGGGACCGACGGATTCCATTATCGCCCAGGCGTATTTCCCCGGCAGGTTGAGGCGCGAGTCGATCGAGGTTTTGCCTTGCGGGTAGAAGTCTGTGAGCCATTGGGCTGCTGTGAGCTGTGGCGTTGGTTGTTAGTAGAGTACTATGTAGGATCGTTTCATTTTGTGTATGTTGCATTGAATGCACCAGGCGTACCAGAGGGAAGAACTGCCACGCGTAGGCGATGAGTTCCCAGTTCTCGCGCGAGGGCGGATACCAGCCTTCGATTAACGACATGGTTGCAGTGGGCGAGGGCTTGGAGTTGACTGGTGGAATCAATGGGGCCCTGAAGGATTGCTTGTCGACATGACAGAACACGCACTCGAGACTAACAGCCCTCTCGTCTGAGCACAGCTATACCGATGACGTCGACATTAATGAATGCCGTCGCCGTTCTTCCCCCAGAACGCTTGTTTTCTGTGATCGGAACGATTCCATCCCTTGATCCATCCATCCAGGAGGACAGAGTTCCGGACACTGTTAAGCTTACTTGGATCAGAATAATCTTACCTTCACACTCGCGTCCAAAAATGCCTCTCTTTACATGTTGGCGTTGTGAGTGAATTCCTTCCGTCAACAGGATCGACGCCGGCTGGAGAAGAATCAGGCAAAGTCCACTCAAGCCACAATCAAAAGCTGCATACTGCAGGCAAGATAATGGAATCCAACCGGCCGTGACGAAAACGTCGTCGCCAGGATAAGGAACTCCTATATTTATTCCAGGGTCTGCTGGCGGCCCTGAAAAACCTCTCTGATCTCGCGCATGGATGGAGCCTGCTTTCGCCCTGCATGACGTGTGCGCCGACTCGTGTATACCTTAAGCGAGTGGGAGTGCGTACCTCATGTACATCTTCCAAGTTTTGATCCTTGTCCAACAAACACAGGAGCCCAGGCCGACGTCAGCTGTCATGCGACTCGGCGGCAAACGTCCTGGGCTCAAGCAATAGATAAAAGCGCCAGGTAGGACGTTGTCAAGCTTCCCGTTTCTTGTCATCAGTTCCACAAAAAAACAACCAAATCCCCTTCCCCGAGAACAACCCCAATCACTCCACAACTACCTACTCTCTCTACACACAACTCACTCGCCATGGCTCGCACACGCTCCACCACCACTGCCGCAAAGCCCAGCCTCATGTCTCGCTTGACAGGCAAGAAGACGCAACAGAACGCCCGCGTCACCGAGTCCACTTCCAGAAACCCAATCACCGGCACCACCACCACCACCAGGAAGACAACAACGCATCCCAGCGGCATCGGCCACCACGGCCACGGCGGCAAAGGCCCTCTGGCCACCAAGAGCTCCGGCGTCCGCGGCACTGGCGCCCACGGCCCTGCGACCACCAGCCGTACCAAGGGAATGGGAACCCAGCACCGCAAGCCGACGATGGGCGACAAGATCAGTGGAACCCTCACGAACATGAAGGGTAGCTTGACAGGCAAGCCTGGCGTCAAGGTGAGTGCTTGATCGATTGTTGCCATGTTCCCGCCGGCGATGATCATTCACTGACTTTACTTTAGGCTGCTGGCACTCGTCGCGCAAACGGCACCGATGGCAGGGGTACTCGTCGCGTGTACTGATTGATCGATGTGCCGTCACCTGCCGGCCTGTACGATTGCACGATTGATGTTTACGAAAGCGTTTCTCGTTCTCGCTGTTGATTGTTTTTTCTTTGTTTCTAATCCATGATACCCGTTTGATACTTGACATGGTATTCAACTGCTACACATCCATACGATCGATCTTGTCTCGTCACTCAATGATTCAGGACTGTTTTTGATCAACGCGCTTGCCTCTCATCGGTTCATGATTGAATCACTTACAATCCAAATTGGTCCATTGGCTAGCATTTGTCGCCCTCACTCTTCGAAGAGAATACCAGTACCGACAAGGCCGTCGCACAACCAAGTGAGACCTTTGACGCTTGCAAAAAAAGAAAGAACCGCCCCCCGCGAAATTTTTACCACAGTTCAATCCCGGCAGATTTCTACAACATCCAAAAAGCAGCAACAGTAACGACGACAACAGCATGCTCTTGGCTAGTCTTATCACGATCTCACTTGTTGCAAGTGTCTATGATCCGGTTGTCGCGAAGGCTCTCATCGAGAACATGATTTCTCATCAACATCCGTATTGGTCTAGTGGCTAGGATTTGTCGCTCTCATTCTTCGAACAGAAGATCAGCTCCGACAATCAAGACGTTTCTTTTGCCTCGCAATGTATCTTTTGATCTGGTGGTGGCGTTGTTGTAGATCGATTTCTTGAACTTTTTTTGACCTTGAGGTCGGGGATTGGGAAGGAACGGATAGCTTGCGCTCTCACGACGAGGCGGAAGAGCAAGATCGAATCTCTGACTCGGAGTCAGTCTTTTGTCTATTTGATTATCATCACTGACTCGATCTAATCCTTGGTTCGTAGCGTCACAGCATGGCCCTAGATCAACCGATCGCACGACGACGATGTCTGAAGAGGTGCGTGCTCCGGATCATGTTTGTATGTACAAAATAGTATAGAATCATCGGCTGCAACCCTGAATCTTTCTCCTTCGATGCACGAGTTTGCACACGGCTTCATGGCAAAGCTCGCTTTTGCGAGTTTTCAGTCGTCCACATCTCTTACACGTGTGAAGACTGCACAGTCTGAAAGCATCCAAGTAAGGGATAAACATACATGTTTGCATATACCACAGTTGTGGTCTTCACAGAACGAGCAGCAGGGTATAGTCCCTGCATTACATGTCATAAAATCTAGGTTCAACAATGGCCCATGGCTCAGCCAAGTGTCACCATAATAAAGCTCCGACTTCGCAACCTTGTGAAGAAGGCATTGATCGCAGAATGGAACGAATCGTTTGTTATTCTCTAACGATCGTCATCACGGTCCTCGGCCTGGTGTGCGTTTGCTTATTTCTCCATCCCCATCATTCCCCGGAAACCCGGAAAACCCCATGGTTGAAGAATGGCTGAAGGCTGATATCGACTGTTGTTTTCGCACGGGCTGAAGTTCCATGGTAGAGATGATTATACGGCGTTGAGGCTATATGTCAAGGCTATATATACGTACGCTCGTGTCCGCTAGGAATGCAAGTATGTTTTAGGGTCTGTCGGATTAACTTTCGATAGCCTCATCGTTCTGTGCATGTCTCCAGAGTCCAGATTCCAAAGGGATAACAACATACAGTCAGCACGTGTAGCCCACTTGGATGATATGTCTCGCTGACATCTGTAGAGTTCCAATATATTCCTTCCGACACGAAGATCGTAATCGAAGGCGTCCTCTCTCTCACCTCGAGACCAAACCGCGTTCCAGCAAAGATGTGCTCTTATACCTACCTCCAATACCGCTGCGGCTGCGATTACTACATGCTTTCAGGAAGCATTGTATTCTGCAACAGTAGGATTTTCTCGGGCTACACGGCGGACGGCTGGTCGAACGACATGTGCGAGACGCAAGATATCACCTTCGACGGAATCAGCGGTCGGTACTGCAGCGAATGCAGCGAGGACCACACATTGGAGTTGGATGAATGAGGGAAGACCTGGGGAGTCTCACGGCAGGGCTTGCTGAGGTCGATGATCGAATGGGTTATGCGGGTAAAACTGGTCTGGGTCCTTGCGGTTGCAGTTGAATTGTTCGAGAGGGCGTGGAAAAAGTGTTGGAGTAGATGGCGGTTTGGGTGCCTTTGCCGAAGTCCTGCTACGGCAATCCGGCAATGAGAGTACTTGACTAGACCATTGTTAATTAGTCGACAGGCAGATACCTTAAACATACATACATGTACTCTAAACATCTGTAGCTCGGTACAGCAGGTCATCCTGCCGCATGACTTCAGATTGGTGTGTCGGTTGTGACGCGATCAGGCTCGCGCGATGACGGCGAGAGAATAAAAAAAGAACAACGTTTTCACTAAACTACCTACCTTAACCATCACGCGACATCGGCCGTTGGGTTAGATGGGTGATGTTACATGTACTGACAGGCCATCCACATGGCTGTGACGCGAACCTCGTGCCGTGTTTTTCCTCCCCGCTTCTTGGCCATGTCCCCCCGGTCTTTGGAACAAGGGAACATCTTCCCGCCATCTTCTTTCTTCTACTACTGCACCCCGACATCATCCCGGGCACGCCTGGCGTTCTCCCGCTCGCACTACACTTCTCCGACATGGACTCACGACGCAAGAAGTCGGCCTGTGACTCGTCACATGCTTTACGAAAGTGGAGCTTATTACACGCATTCGTTCACAATGTAGCAATCTCACACACCGCTGCTAGCAAACCTGGTCCGCAACTACCGAGAGGCAAGAGACAAGGGCGGCCTGCTCTTGCTCATGGCTATAAAAGCATTGCAACAATGTCTTAGGTGGGCTTGGTATTCCTCCCGTTTCTGCCATCTCCGACTCCTTGTCTTCCAACTCCATGCTCCTGGTACACTCATAACGGCCATCACTATGAAGACTACCCTAACCATATCTGCAGCGCTGGCTGTGCTACTTGAAACCACCGTTGCTACCGATTCTTGTGTGCACCTTGGATACTCATCCTACAACGGAGTCGCACTTCCTAATGGCGTCACACAGTGGCTAGGTATTCGCTATGCCGCACCGCCTTTAGGAGACCTTCGATTCGCTGCGCCCCAGGACCCGCCTACGGTCGAGGGAACCGTGGAAGCAGATGCACATGGCCCTATCTGCTTGGCTACACTGTCAAATGGGGATCTAGCACCACTATCATCACCGACGAGGAACGAGGATTGCCTGTTCATGGACATCTACGCGCCGAGTGACGCCACCGAGACTTCAAAGCTGCCTGTGATGTTCTTCATCCAAGGCGGTGGTTTCAACACGAACGCAAATGCCAACTTCAACGGCTCTGGACTCGTGCTTGCAAGTGAGATGAACATGATCGTCGTGACATCAAACTATAGGGTCGGACCTTACGGATTTCTTGCAAGCCAGGAAGTGCTTGACGGTGGCAGTATCAACAATGGCCTGAAGGACCAAAGGAAGGCTATGGAATGGGTGCAGCAGCATATCGAACAGTTTGGCGGAGACCCAGGCCATGTCGTGCTTTCAGGTGACAGCGCGGGAGCAGCCAGTATCAACCTTCAGCTTACCGCATTCGGCGGCCGGGACGACCACCTTTTCCACGCGACCGCAGCGGAGTCTCAATCTTTCGCCACCATCAACACCGTTCCTGAAAGCCAGTTTATGTACGACAACCTAGTCATCCGCGCCGGCTGTGCCACAAGCAACGACACACTCGCATGCCTGCGTTGCCTCACCGAGGACGAACTGCAATCGGTGAACTTCAACACCCCATTCCCCGGTGCCCAGAACCCTCCTCTATACATGTACGGACCCACACTCGACGACGACTTCATCAAAGAATACACATACCCAGCCTACGCCAACGGGAACTTCGTGCAACTGCCCGCCATCTACGGCGACACCCAGAACGAAGGCACGGTCTTCACACCCAACACCACGAATAATTACTCCGACGCCGACACCTTCATCAAAGACCAATTCCCCTACATCACCCTAACCCAACTCCGCGAATGGAACGCCCTGTACCCCGTCGAAGACTACCCCCAATTCCCAGACAGCGGCCGTTTCTGGCGCCAGGCTGCAACAGGCTACGGCGAAATGCGCTACAACTGTCCGGGCCTCTTCATCAACGACGTCTACGCACGCCTCGGCATACCAGCATGGAACTACCTCTGGGACGTCAAAGACCCGCCGGCCGAGGCTTCCGGGTTGGGAGTCACGCACACAGTCGAGATCAACGCCATCTGGGGCCCAGAGTACCTGAACGGCTCCCCCAAGAGCTACCGCCAAGGCGGTGTCAACGCGCCCATCGTCCCTGTGATCCAGGGCTACTGGACCAGTTTCATCCGCGCCAAGGACCCCAACACGTTCCGTTGCGAGGGCACGCCGGAGTGGGAGGCGTGGACGGAGGAGAACGCTTACCGGCAGTTGAAGTTTAGGACGAACGCGACGGCGATGAAGGCTGTTCCGCATGCGCAGCGGGAGAGGTGCGAGTACCTCAGTTCCATCGGAGAGGCGTTGAGGCAGTGAGGATGTGGGAGGCAGCGTAGCGTGTGCTTTCTTGTTTTGTCTTGGTAATCGTTCGTAGCCGGACTGTACAATTTAATCATTGCTTTCCTTCCTCTTTGGGATAAGATGTTTGCTTGAACACACTGCACGAACGAATCAACGAAGATGCTGAATTGGCCAAGACCGGAAAAGCCGTCCTTCCAACTCCATTGAAAATGCAGGCAGAGAACGACGGATTCAAAGGACACGCCGAAGAAAGAGACACGATTCGACCACGGCCACGACAATAATAATGCCAGTGGACTTGGACTCGGACCTGGATTTTGAAACTGGACACTTTCAAAATCTTGATATTAATAACGGTGCCTAACTCACGTTACTAGCTAGTCCTTCCGTTTTGAGGTTCTGGCTAAAGCGTGCTTTGTTGACTTGCGTGCGGGCGGTCATAGAAAAGGAGGATCATTATCGATATTATTGCGCTATCCTTTTTTTTTTTACTCGGCGCGCTATCTGATCGATCGGGGTGATGTCCGGGCAGACTGTTTCGTGAGGAGGTTGGGTGATGAAGTGTACACAGGGAAGACTGGTACGCGGAGCCCACCTGGGAGGTGAGGATGGATGGACCGTCGGATCGATGAATTCGATGAAATGGATCGGATGAGGATGGGGGATTGTTGTCCCCTTCTGCCGTGTGGCGCGTCGAATACTATGCATTTCTCTGTCCGTCGTTTCATTCCGGTTGATAGTAAGGTATCGGTTGACAGGCGGCCAGTCCGGTCCAGAAGTCAGCCCAGGCCCCAGTCCCGTCCATGGTCTCAGGCTTGTTCGAAACGCAAGCAGCCGCGAGATGAAACATCCCTTCTGCGCTACGATTTGACTGTGCGGAGATGGAGAGAACAGACAGACTGCACGGGAAGATCGGCCGGTAGACGGATGGTTGTACCCATACTCACAAGGGCACTTCCATCACATCAAGCTATGGCCGCGCTGACGTTGGAATCGTGCAATGCTGGTATACTACACCAGCACACCCTGGCCGTTCAAATAAGAGGAGAAAAAATCTGTCAGAGAGATGAGGGCAACATGCAATACTGCCAAAGACCGCAGTGGGAACAGCTAGTATGGGCTACACAGCATGCGAAGGCAGCAAACAACATACTTGGAAGCAGCCAGCCGCATGCTCTGCGACATAGAGTAGTAGTCGACGATGAGCCATTCCGACGCGATTGCCGCAAGCGCTGTGCAGAGCCCGTAATTCGGGAGTGCACATGTTGGAAGGTTTCACAGCGCTGTAGTACTGCATATGTACGCACAGGCCAAACAGTCGTGTGTTACAAGGATGCTGTTGCCCGTGTAGCTGGCTTTGGGTCTCTTGGCCATGCCCCATTGCAATGGGCCGGGCTCCTGTGATCGAAGACGTGTAGATTGGTGGCATGTGGCGCGCCGTTTATGACACTTGTCGTGGGATCTGAATAAATGTTCCGATCGAGGCGTCCAGTCGGAGGCGGATGTCCATGCTGAGGTGGTGAAAGATAGAGGATCCAGATAGTATTTTGATCTTGTCATTCATGTCAGACGCTCGGCATCCCACATTATCATCGTAACGTCACCGGTTTTCTCACGTGGCATGCTTTCATCCCATGATGGCGATCAAGCGTGGGATATGTGTGTCCTAGCCACGGCCAGGACGTATGCCGTGGATATGGGCGCGGGGAATCCCGATCTTTCCTGTCGGTTCGCGCCCGAAACAATGGCCGGGGCGCCCGTGTAACAATGGTAAAAATTGCCGTCTGCGATCAAAACTTTGCAGCGTGGGGGAGTGTTGGGGAACCCATTTCCGATCGAAACCACAGCGGACAATCACTCATATTCTTGAGGACATCATGCTGGCGCGCCCGGTCAAGTGGACGAATGTGACTTGTTGTCATCGCCATGCGATCAGTTTTATCTTGATGTCAAACGTCGAACTCTGATTACCATTGGCCGATAGACTCATGGTTGTTCAGCTCTGATCTCGAGCTCCTGGCTCGAACACTCCCGACGTTTCGATGCAGTTTTTTTGCGACTGGTCAGCACTTGTTGTCAGCGAGTTCGCCGACATGACGTTGCGTTACAAGGCACATGTGATGGTACTCACGCCCAGCATACCATTGCATCAATGATTCGTAATCTTGAGCTCTTGACAAGGCTTTCCGATCCCATAATCGGCCAGCCACATGTCAGACGTATCCAGGGCGACAGATGTTGACATGCTCACGCGAGTGTTTGCTGTTCCGGTAGTCCATGTTACACAGCAATAGCCGTATTCAAGCTGGGTTGGGTTGCTTTTGAAGGTCTGAGGTTCCGACACACACGGTGTGCGAGCGCCCACAAACCGAGTCTTGATGTCTTTTGCTGCCTCGACGCATTTGATGCAACAGGGAGGGTGCCAGCAGTTGGAAGGTTACTTGCAGTATCGACAATGCTGTGTTCTGTAGTGTCGCCAAGAACGCAGAGGTCATATCTGGCAGGGCCGCAACGGGCAAATGCAGTAAGAATGCACATTGTAGTATTAGCTTTGGGAGAGAATGTGAGTGCACCGACATATGTGATATCTGCAAATGTCGTTGGTTCGGTTGGTCCTCAGTGGTGTCGGGCTTCACTCCGATCGGAAATCGATTGATCCCTTGCTTGGCCCTTGGATCATTATTGACGAGACGCGAGGCGAGGCGAGGCGAGGCATGGTGGACCGCAGAGTCGGGATCCTAAGGAAAATCCCGCGCGAGTCGCCGCTCCATCGTGCATACAGCGAAGGCATGTGCATACGGCAGCATGATTTGACGTGCATGCAACGGGATGGGAAAGCTGCTGTAAGCGATTGGCAGGTAAAGAGATGGGAAATGGTCTGATGAGGTTGAAAAGAACCATGGAAGGCAGAGGACGTCTGTGCCATGATAGCTGGTGGAAGCTATAGCTAAGAAGGTCGGATTGGGAAGATAGTTGAGGACTTGAGACTCTGAAAGTGATCTGCGCATCAGCGACGGTATACAGGCGCGCCATTCGCCGAATAGGCGAAGGAAGTCGCTTGGGTGCATCTGTGCATGAATCTCACAAACAAGCCTGCCGGCAGGGCTTCCGCCAGGCCGAGCCGTACCGGACAAACCTTTGTCGCGAGAGGTCCATACCATCGGGATTTCAGGAGACACAGCCAGGGATTCGCCCTGTGATAATGCAGCGTGCATAGTGCCGTATTGAAGGGCAGGAGAAGTCAATATTGTTGATGTGGGTGGTGGTTAAATGCCAAAATGACAAGCTAAAGCAGACCGTGCAAACCAGGCAGGATATCTCAAGCCTCCAGGCAGAAACTGAGGTATAATCGGTAGGTATAATCGGTTAAGACGGGCGGCGGAGCGTTGCGCCAACCTAAAGCCATGCGTTATCGCGTCAAAGCGCGCGATGCTCCATGTATCTGTAGCGATGAGGAGAAGAGGCCCGGAGGGCGCAGAGAAAGGTCCGAGTTTGGGAGTTCCCACTAGAAACGACCCTGCAGTCTGCTGCGATGCGTCCGTCCCCTAGTGGGTGAGGCACACGGGCCGTGAGACACTGCATGGGTGGGGGCCCGGCGTGTGTAAGTGCATGCACGCGCGTTGAGAGCGACTCTGGCGAGAGACAAGGAGAGACAAAAAGAGAGTAGGAGAAGAAGATTGAAGCGACTGACTCATGTACATAGTATAACCGCAGACGTGTTATAGGCAGCACTACCGGTACCGATAGGAGCAACAGGCGAGGCGAAGCTTCCACCTTCCTTCCCGTGATGTGAACGTCCTGGAGAATAATACTGAACAACAATAATGATGCATATGCCGATACGCTTGGTTCCAGATGTGCCAGACCTAGTAGTAGTAGTGAGCACCTAAGGCAGGTAGTTGGGCGCAGGCAAGTAGG
>Ga0265797_10000500_pt1 | contig 71029 bp, 63 predicted proteins | sample P2T30metagenome_FD_192433 | JGI IMG/M metagenome (GOLD analysis project Ga0265797, IMG submission 192433) | Plant litter microbial communities from East Loma Ridge, Irvine, California - P2 T30 | ecosystem: Environmental > Terrestrial > Plant litter > Unclassified | place: USA: California...
TGCGAAGAAGTGAGGAGTTTGTTTGGAAAAAGTCTTGTTTTTTTTTTTTGGAGAGAGAGAGGGAGAGACAGAGAGAGAAAGAATTACGACAGATTGTGAGAGAGATTGAGAGAGAGAGAGATTGAAAGATTGTGGTGTCAGTAGAGTAGCTATGAGTTTGATAGCTACGTACTTCGAGAAAATCGGTCGGTGGAAATTGTGCTCTCTTAGTGGTCAAGAAGTGAGAACTGTAGGCGGAGCGGGATGGTATTACCGTGTGTGATTCGCGTTTCCGATGGGAGTGTTGGTTATTGATGTTGGTCTCTCAATGGTGCTGGGGTGGGAGACTTGAGATGGGCGAGTGAGGGATTACCTCGTGTGAAATGCATTGCCGTCTAGGATGCTGTGGATTGAAGTTGGTCTCTCATTGGTGTTAGGGTGGGATACTTGAGACGGGTGGATGAGGTATCACCTTATGTGGAATGCATTTGCGGGCCGTCAATCAGAGTTAATCAACCGTCTCTCGGTGGTGGAAAGAGGCGGTAGCTAGGGCTGATGGATAAGGTAACATCACGTGTGGAATACCATCTCGTGCTATGTGAACTGAAAACTGGAACAGGTGTCTCGATGGCATAATGGAGTAGAGTTTGGGTCAGATCGATAGGGTAACACCACGTACTGAAGATAAGTTCCGTGTTGTTCTCCAAAAACTCGTCTACTCGTCTACGTCTCTCACTGGTCCCGGAAAAAGATGACTAGATGGAGTGTTAAGATACTACCATGTGTGAAACTTGCGTTGTCCTGTGGTTCGAAGTAATTGGTGTCTGCATTTCTCGATGGTGCGAAGGAGAGAGACTTAAACGTTTTGATATGGTATTGCCGCCAACAGTATGTTTGTTTTCGTCTGGTCTGAGTCGTGACTCAGGATCTCTCGGCAGTAAGAGAGAAACAGCAGTGGACGGACTGATATGGTATTACCATGTGTGAAACGTGTTTTTCCCAAGATCCCGAGACGTCACCCTACATCTCTCAATGGTGCGAGGGACAGAGACTTGGACCGAGAGATGATACAGCAGCACTTTGTGAATACGTGGATTCCTAGATCCTGAGACGCTTGTTTGCATCTCTCAGTGGTCCGAGACACGAAAATCTGAGCAAGTCAGTAAGGTAGTACCGAATGTGATACATGTCTAGTACAGTAAGTGTTTGCTAGAAGCTCACCTTTCATGAGGCATGTCTGTTCGGCCTTACTTTCCACCTTGGCGGCAAATGCTCCTGATTCAAGTGAGTTGGATGGGAAAGCAAAAGCAAGCAGGCAAAAGAGACATTTCCATGCCTAAGCAAACCCACTTTAGCCGAGTAGCCGGGTCTTCAGTCTCTAGCTGTGCAGGGCAGTAGTTTCATGCTTTCTTTCCCCCCGCCGATAATGTGCCCCACTTGCTCATGAGCATCTAGATGCTCTTGGTATACATGTACAGTATAGACCCACGGACAGACGGGCATCTTGCATCAAATGCCGCCGGCTGATTGACGAGATATGATGTGCCGTGCATGTCACCCTGCTTGCACCTTTCCTTTGCCTACATAACCTGCCTGGCGCCGTTCCCGCCGGCAGAAATGGTGCTTGCTCCATGTCCCTTGTCATGTCGCTGCTAAGGTTGTCGCCATTCAGGTACGCCCGCTCCGAGCCTACATGTCCCTCACAGCAGGCTATAAGGAAACATTTGCCGCCGCCTGATTGCTAACCTTGGATTGCTCCTGCTCCCATATAGATCTGCCGCCCTCTTCTCTCACCCTCCTCTGCCCTCCTCTACCACACCCATCAGACGCTCTGCTCTCATTCAGCGCCACCTTGCCTCTGCTCCAGCAGCTTTTCCAAATTCACACAGAAGCTTCGCCACCGCCACCATGTCTTCTCCCACTGTCAAGCTCAACAATGGCCGCGAGATGCCCCTCGTCGGTTTCGGCCTCTGGAAGGTCAACAACGACACCTGCGCTGACCAGGTCTACAACGCCATCAAGACTGGCTACCGCCTCTTTGACGGCGCATGCGATTACGGCAACGAGGTCGAGGCTGGCCAGGGTGTCAAGCGTGCGATTGACGAGGGCATCGTAAAGCGCGAGGACCTGTTCATCGTTTCCAAGCTCTGGAACTCCTTTCACGACAAGGAGCGTGTTGAGCCCATTTGCAAGAAGCAGCTTGCCGACTGGGGCGTCGCGTACTTCGACCTATACGTCATTCATTTTCCGATCGCGCTCAAGTACGTCGACCCTTCGGTCCGGTATCCTCCTGGCTTCCATTACGAGGACAACAAGATCGAGCTCAGTAAAGCCACACTCGAGGAGACCTACCACGCCATGGAGGCTCTATACGACGCCGGCCTGATCAAATCGCTCGGCATCAGCAACTACAATGGCGCTCTTCTTCTCGACCTCTTCCGCTACGCCAAGCATCTTCCTCAGACTCTCCAGATCGAGCACCACCCTTACCTCACCCAGGAGCCTCTCCTCAAGCTCTGCAAGGAGCGTGACATCGCCGTGACCGCCTACAGCTCCTTCGGTCCGCTCTCGTTCGTCGAGCTCGACATGCAAAAGGCAAAGGACACCCCCATGCTGTTTGACCACGACGTCGTTAAGAGCATCGCCGAAGCTCACGGCAAGACTCCTGCGCAGATCTTGTTGCGTTGGTCTACTCAGCGTGGCGTCGCCGTCATCCCCAAGAGCAACAACCAGGGCCGTCTTGCACAGAACTTGGATGTGTGCAGCTTCGATCTGAAGGAGGATGAGATCGAGAAGATTAGTGGCTTGGACAAGGGACTGCGCTTCAACAACCCGACCAACGTGAGTGTGCAGTGTCGCAATGCTAAGACGAGTGTACTTTTGCTAACCTTTGCTCGCAGTACGGTCTCAACATCCCCATTTTCGCATAGAGTATGTAGAACTTCGAATGAGATAATGACACATGTTTTTGCATCGCAATGATGTTGCTGTAATAATGTGTGGGAGTTTCGTGTCTTGCAACACTCTTAAAACAAAGCACGGTCAGCCCTAGCCACTTCCATTACAACAGCCCACAGCCCACGTGCATCGGCATCGAATTCCGGTAGGCGGACCGGACGGACCCTGCAGAAACGAAGTGACCTATGCGTCGATCCATCGGCGCAAGACTCGGTTTGTTGATTGCGTACTCCCAAGGCGGTTGCTGCCTCGCCTTGGCCTGCATCAGCCACTCCTGAATCTGCAAGAATGCAAGGTACAACTTGAACTGCAGCGAGCATACAAAGAGACATGCCACCGACTTACCAAGCACGCCGCTCCACAACCCTTTGATCAAATCTTCCCGCGCATATCACGCAAGCAAGCACCGCGACGTCATAAGGCGCGCACCGCATCATCAGACGGTACACGTACTTAACGCGTACCGGAGTACCACGAGCATGTCCGCTCACGATCGCTATGAGAGCAGTGACGACGAGCCTTTGCGCCAGCTGCAAACCCGTCTCCAGACCGAGTACGCTACACGCCATACCGCATCACAACCACATTCCCACAACCGACAACCTCTCCTGAGCCAAGTCCCTGGGCAACCATTCGACGAAAAAGACTACCAGCGCTATCATGATTTCGAGGACGGCGACGATACAGACTATGACGAGGAAGATGCGCCTGGGTGTCGTGACATGGAGCACAAAGGGAGCTGCGTGAATCGAGTGGGAGCACCTGTGCGCTCACGGCGCGGAGCAAAGTGGTTCATCTTCCTGATCGGAATTGGATTTGTGATATTCACATGCTTGCACTGGATCGTATACCCGGCGCTGGCGGATCTTGAGATGATGCAAGGTGAACTCCAAGACAATGGAGAGGAAATGGTGGAAACTATCGGCGCCGCCAAAGGAGGTGACTTTCAGCATGGCGCAGTCAAGATACAGAGCTTGGACGAGCAGTTTTTGCCTGGAGGCGAGAACGACCCGCATGGCAAACGGCGCCTTGTCTTCATAGGAGACATCCACGGCTGCAAGGATGAACTCCTCAAGCTGCTGAAGAAAGTCGATTTCGATCCCAGCCTAGACCATCTCATCGCGACTGGTGATGTGATTAATAAAGGTCCGCACAGCGCCGGAGTCTTGGACCATCTCATTCATCTCAATGCGACAACCGTCCGCGGAAACCATGAAGACCGACTGATTCATACCGCCAAATCCACATACAACACGTTCGTCTCGCCCACAGACGGCACCATGCAAGCTCTGCAAGAAACCGACTCCTTCGTGGATCTAACGAGCGCCTCCCGACGCGACGCCCACACTCTCAAAAAACTACATCCCCGACACTTGCGTTACATTCAACACATGCCTCTGATCCTCCGCATCCGCCCTCTACCGCAAGCCCTAAAAACAAGCACGTCGCCCAACTCGCCCATCGCCGAGGAGATACTAGTCGTGCACGCAGGGCTGGTACCTGCCTTACCACTGGAGAAACAAGACCCGTACTACGTCACTAACATGCGCTCTCTGCATGCCAAATCCCACGTGCCCTCCGCCGACCGCGCAGGCAAGAAGAAGAAGGTCCGCCACAACAAACCCTGGCGGAATATCTGGAATTGGTACAACGACCGCTTGTACCGCCACAAATCGACAAAAGGCTTTCGTAAATCCGACAAGTCGGTGCAAGACAACGTTCAGTCCGCGGAAAAGCGAGACTTGGGCAGCGACGCAGAGAGTTTCCTCGGCAGTTTCCTGGCTTCGGCAAAAGACACAGTGAGGGATTACGTCGGTAGATCAAAGCACCATGACGAGAAACATGACAAGCCACAGGTGGTTGTCTATGGCCACGACGCCAAGAGCGGCTTGAGAATCAAACGGTGGAGCAAAGGCATGGATTCTGGCTGCGTCGGCGGTGGGAAATTGAGCGCTTTGGTATTGAATGCTAAAGGCCAGGGCGAAGTCATCCACGTCGGGTGCCGCCAGTATTGGTGAAATCTGGCAGTTTTCCTTGCTCTCGGGTTGGAGTATGACTTTTTCTTGTTGGATGGACTTTTGTCCTTTTCTTCATCGCGTTCTTAGCGAGGCATAGCGGGTTGGGTCGCTTCAGGTTTTCGGAAACTTGTTACATACTACCAATCGTCGCTAACGTTGAACAACATAGAGCAGACTAGATGCGATACACATACATTCGGTCATAATTGCTTTCTTCTGTACAATCCCTTCAGTACTATCGATTCAAGATACGGCACCTTGCCCTCCAAGGCGGGAGACCGATAAAAACCGCTACCATCATGATAGCCAACCCTCCCTTTATCAGTCGTCGACCATATATTTTTGGTGTTGGTTTTGGGGTTTGGTTTAGAGGTGAGGGTTCTGTCGCGGGAGGAACGGTGATTGTCTACATGGACATGAAGACTTGTTACCTAGGGTAGGGACTCTGCCTGCTTCTTTTGATCAACGCCCAGCTAGTTGTCTGCCTCGCCGTGCAGCGTTCGATACATGAGCTCGGCTGCATCTAAGCGCTGACTAAGTGGTCCTCTAGGTGAATGCAGTGCTGCGCCAGTTCGAAGACGGTCTTACGCCGCTCGACTGCATATTACGGTGCATAGACCCATTGTGGCCAGTGATTATCCCCCTCAAAAGTACCATGTTAGTAAACACAGCCTCGTCGAATGCGTTGGTCGAGGAGAGCAAGGGAGGTAAGCGATGGGTCCCGCTCGATGACACACGTGCTGCTTTCAGCCGGACATGTTAGAACCAACCGTTCCCATCAAGCCGATCGATCGTTGTATCGAGAATGTTACGTTCTGAATTTACGACCCCGGCAAGAAAGTTGCGTGCTGGGTAGAGATTCCGTTCCACATCGCTGTGCCCAAGACAAAGTCCGCTCCCTAGAAGCTTGAAATTAAAATACACACCCGCACACGGATCCAGTCAAAAGGCACGGAACGGTTGGGATCGAAAAAATATCCGTACCTTTGAGCGCTCCTATGCAAAGGAGGAGCAAAAGAATCGACAACGGCAGGACTCGAACCTGCGCCCCCGAAGGGATTTGATATCGTATTGCATTGGGAACATTCGAGTCAAACGCAGTAACCACTTTGCTACGTTGCCAAGGTCAGATCTAATATTAGATCTTGATGACGTAGATGCAAGATATACAAATTATATCGCTCAATGAAATCTACGGTTGTCCGATGATCCAGTAGTGGATGCTCTCGTAGAAGTGTTAGGGTTGGTGTTGGTATTGAAGACCACGCTCTTCAGTCATGATGTTTATTGTGAGGGTGAAAGAGAAGGTGTGTGAGTCTCTTGGTACCAACACAAACACATACTACACGTGGTCACTCGTGGCCTTGACAGTTGGGAGACAACGACCATCGTATGATATGAACTGGAAGATGAAGAGGGTATACACATGGACAATTGTGTCCGTTCACGTCCTCTCATCTTCAAGAAATACACGTGCAATTCGACGTGGATTTGAATGGCACAAGATATAGTTGATTGAACTCTGGTTCTTAATTCTGGTACATTAAACTCAATCTGCCCTCCCAGCATCATTGCAGTCCCGTTGCGAACTCGGAACCTTCCACTCTGTAGTATCAAACTCAATGAAAACGCCATGCTCTGTATAGATACATCCCAAAATAACGCGTACGCGAGATCGAGCCACCCTACCCACGAGCGCTTCAGCCGCTGGGGCCTCCTCCACCAGGCCTCATCCTTTTCTCGTCTCCGCCGCCCGGGGCACCGTCAAGGCCTCTCTTCATGCCCTGGTTGCCAGACCCAGCGGGGCCACCACGACCGTTTCCACGTCCTCTACCAATTTGGCTTCCGCCACCTCTCGGCAATCCGCCTAACTGACCTCCGCGACCTCCATTGGCAGCGCCCTGGACGTTGAGTCCTTGAACAGTTTGTGCGCCACCTCTGCCAATCCCACTTGGAGCACCAATGTTACTGGGACCACCTCGTGGAAGACGGGAGCCGCCCGGAGCCGGAATGCCGCTGTTCAGACCACGCAGAACACCTGGTCCAGTGCCAAAGGCAGGCTTGTTGTTATTGTTGTTCTGTGCACCTGACCCTCCGCCCGGAGGCGCAAATGCAGGCGCATTGGGGTTCGGTGGCGTGCCTGCGCCGCCTTGAGGGAAGTTCGGGCGGCCACCCTGCTGTTGCTGCTGGAAGTTAGGCGCGTTGAAAAATCCTTGGCTGGGTTGACCAAAGGATGACTGGCTTTGGTGCCCAAAGGACGATTGACCTTGTTGTCCAAATGGCGATTGGCTTCCCTGTACAAAGCCACTGGTCGGTGTCTGCATGGAATGAGCCGGACTGCTGGACTGTCCAAACTTATTCGTCCCCGGACCTGCAGGAGCAGCACCAGCGGATTGATCGGCAAATCTGGCCTGTCGAGCTTGCAGTTTCGCCTGGTCACTGTCCTGGCCTAGTTGCGGCTGCGGAACAGCGGGAGCCGCAGAGACTGGCGCACTGGGTGCAACAGCAGCAGGCTTTGGTGTTGCTGGCGCGGCCTTTGGAGGCGGTTTTGCGAGCTTAGCGATCTCCCAAACCTCGCTTACACCCTTGTCCGGTGTCTCTTTGGCAGCCTTGACGATTACTGAAATCTTTGCCTGCGCAATATCACGCTGGCTGATTTGGAGTTTGGTCTTCATCTCGGTGTTATCGATGGCTTTTTGGACAGCTGCATCCCGCTCGTTCTGCGCGTTCTCGATCTTTTTCTTCAATTCCTCGATTTCTGCCGCATTGGCTTGAGGCGCGTCTCCATCTCCTCCAGCAAGGCTGGCCACGGCCGCGCGGGCGGACTCAAGCTCAGAGGTAAGGCGAGCGATCTCCGCGTCCTTCTCGGCGATCTTCTCCGTCAATGCTTCCGTCTCCTTGCCAGTAGCTTTCTTAACGTTAGTAGTAAAGATAGCACGAAGTTTAGCGTTGGTCTTGAGGAGCTCAACAGCTTGGTCGTCGTTGATCTCAGGCAGGCCGATAGATTGAGCCTGCTCCGAGGTTGAAGCCTCAGGTCTGGCATTGGCCTGCTCCTTGCTCTGAGCCTGTTGAACTGCAGCGCTACCATCTTTGCTCAGACGCTCAAGCTCTGCCCTGTGCTCATTCTTCAACGTTTCAATGGTGGCAGCTTGGTCGTCCTTGAGTTTCTGGACTTCGACCTCATGCTCGGAGACCATTTGTTGACGAATCTCGGCAGTCAACTCTTCCCGTATCTTCTCCCTCCCCTCCTTCAGCTTTAGATTGAGACTCGCTTTCATGCTGTTGACCTTCTTCTCGCAGCTCTCTTCGACTTGCTTGATAGAGATTTGGTGCTGTGACTCCATGTCAACTCGGAGACGCTCAACCTCTTCGGCCACCTGCTCAGAGACTGGTTTCTCCCCAGCGGCAGGCTCCGAGTTCATCATGGGAGCATCGCCCTGTGCGTTGGCGAGGGCATCCGCGCGCAGAGTTTCCACCTCATGCTGGGCAGTTGCAAGTTCCTCTCGCAGCTTCTCAAGTGTTCCGGAATCGGCCGTAGACTCATTGATCTCGCCCTCATCCTGGTCGTTGGCGTTGGCACCACTCTTCGCAGTCTCGAGCTCAGATTGCAAGTTCGAAACCTGGGTCTCAAGCTCTTGTACGCGAGCTTGCAGGGTCTGCGTCTCTGAGGCAAGTGATTCGGCACGGGAGGCATGGTTGCTTGCCTGTGTCTCTGCTTCGGCAACGCGGGCTTGGAGCTGCGCATTCTCCTCGCCACCCTCGGTGACCTGTCCTTCCTCTTGTTCAGGTTTTTCGAAAGCAGCGGCAGTAGCGGCAGTGGCTGATGCGGTGGCAGCCTCAGCCTTGGCATGAGCATCGTCCCTCTCTGACTTCGTTTGCACGAGCTCGGCTTTCACAGACTCAAGCTCGCCATTCAATTTGGCTTGCTCGGACTGCAAGGTTTCAACCAGTGCTTTGCTGTCTGACAAGCGAGAGTTTTGCTTGCGGTTCTGCTCTTTCGCTTGCTCCTTGAACTTTTCCAGACGATCGGCGAGATACGCGGAAGCCTCTTCCTTCGCTGCAACGATACGGCCTTCGAACCCGTCGACCTCATCCTTCAGTGGAGCTTGCTCGGCTTCCAGGCGCTCCTTCTCTTCTTTCAGTGTTGCGAGCTGCTGCTTGATGTCCTCTAGTTCAGCAGGGTCCACACGGTCGTACTTGGATATGATGTTTTGAGTACGCTCGCGCCAGTGATCGCGGTCGTTTTGCAGCAACTTCATCTCACCGTCTTTGCTCTCCAGTTCACCTTCAAGTTCGCCGACGCGGCTCTTCAATGGTTCAATCTCTGTTGCGAGACGTTCAATCTCTTGAATCTTCTCATCAAGCTTCTCTCTGGCCTGGCGTGCTTCGTTGCGGAGCGTAGTGGAGCTCTCGCGGTATAGGTTCAGCTCATTGATGGTTTGCAACAACTTGTTCGTGCTGCCCTCGTTGGCGACGCGATCCGAAGACTGTCTGCGCTCTTCGGCAAGCTTCTGACGGACATCGTCCAGTTGACCATTCGAGTACTCGAGTTGCTGCTGCAGACGCTTCGCCTCTTGGATGGATAGCTCATACTGCACGTCAACAATCTCTTTCTCGCGGCGCAGGTATTTGATGACCTCTTGAAGGCTACCAGTCTCGCCTCCAGCCGAGGGCGAGCCAGCATGTTCACCATCATCGGCAGAGGGTATGACGCGACCTTCGCGCAAGGTCTTGAGTTCTGAGGAGAAAGCTTCCATCTGTTGATGTAGGAGCTTGTTCTGCGCATCGACATCACTTCTCCTTGTCTTCATGTCTTGAAGCTCCCTTTCGAACTTCTCCTTCTGTTCCGCCCAGCTTTCCTCGGCTTGTTCGAGACTTGCCTTGGACGCCTCTGCTTCGGCTCGTACGCCGGCAACTTCAGTTCGCAGCTCGTTGTACTCGCTGCGCACGGCCTGTAGGCTTTTGGCGGCCTCGGCGTGCTTGAGCAGCTCGTCTTCGTAAGATTGCTGTGCTTGTTGTGCAATCTCAGCCTGAGCTTTAAGATCCTCTTGATAGAGATTCTTCTCCTCGGCATATCTCTCTGCATCGTCATTAAGTCGAGCGAGCTCCGCGTCAGAAATGGCCTTTTGCTCGTTGAGCACGCGAGTAGAATCGTCGTGCTTGGTGCGCAACTCTGACAGTTCGTTGTTACTGGTAGAAAGCTCCTCGCTGAGATCCTCGATACGCTGCTCGAGCTCCTTGATGCGCGCGTCTTTCTCCACGACGACACGATCAGTTTCCTCGCGGTATTGCACACTGGTTTCGTTGAAGCTGGCAAGCTCTTCTTCGGTAGACTGAGCAATGTGCTTGTATTGCTCAACCTGCTCTCTGGCGCTGTCGAGCTCAGACTTGGCATGCTCTAGCTCACGTTTGAGGTCAGACACTTCGAGCGATAGACGCTGCTCGGATGAGAGCTCTTCTTCGCCGTTGCGCTGTTCGTTACCGTCGCCCGCACGTGGCGTGGGTCTTGGCTGCAACGCGTTGACCTTCTCCTCGGCAGAGCGCAGCTCGATCTTCATTTCATCCACTCTGCCTTGAAGTTGATCACGCGTAGTCTTGGCCGCGATGAGCTCCTCCCTGACATTGCCCAGGGACTTGACGAGATCGTCAATGCGGGTGCGACTCTGACTCTCCTCGTACTCGCGCCTGAGTGCTGCCTTGCGGCTGTCCTCAATCTCACTCTCGAGTTTCTTTTTCGAATCAGCCACCTCTGCCTCCAGAGTGTCAATGCGGGCTTGCAGACGACGCCTTGATTCAGATTCGGCCAATTCGCGCTCGTTCTGCAGATTTTGCAGGTCGGACACAAGCTTGTTGAGTCTGCTTCTCTCGTCCAACAAGCTCTTATTGTCCTCTGTCAGCCTGGTCTCGATGCGCTTCCATAGCTCCTTCTCCGCCTTGCCGTTCGCGTTCTCGTTCCGTAGACTGTCAGCCAAGGAGCGAGCTTCAACAAGCTCTTCGGCGACCTGCTGGGTGCGAATGTCCTGTCTGGCCGCGTTCTCAGAGAGACTCTGGCTGCGCTTCTGCAGCTCGTTGTTCTCGCTGCGAAGAGCGTTAAAGTTTGACTGTAACATTTCGTGGCGCTCGCTAGCAAGCGTCAACTGCGACTGTGCTCGTGCAATTTCGGCTTGAAGTGTACCCTTTTCGCGAGCGAGAGTATCGACCTGTTCCTTGAGCATGCGGCGGTCCGTGGTTGCCTCTTCGCGGAACTGATCGAAGAAGGTCTGTTGTTCCTTCAACATCTTGTGGAAATCTTCAGCATCCTTCGAGCCAGGCGTGGGCGGCTCCAATCCACCATTACGTTGCGGCGTCGAGGGCACGACGCTCTGGCCAAACATGGCTTGCATGTCTGCATCGGGCTGTAGAGTGCCGCGGTGTTGCAGCATGCGGCGGAACATGTCGCGCTCTTTCACGTAGCTCTTAATCTGCGTGGCAGTAGCCTGAAGTTCGTCGTTGTAGCGTGCGACCTGTCTCCTGAGCTCCTCGACTTCAGCAGCATCAGCAGCGGACTGTCTCTCCTTCTCACGGGCCTCCTCTCCCTCCATCTTATCGCCTAGCTCGCGTGTCAAGCGCAGGAGCTGTTCGTTGCGCGACTGAAGCTCAGACACACCACGGAAGATGACGAGGCGCTCAGAGATCAGTCGTCCCGTACTACTGAGTTCGTCAAGCGCACCCTCCTCAAGCTCTCCTCTCGCAGCGCGCTCGACTTCGAAGCGCTCGTTTGCAGACATTTCGCCCAAGCCCTGTTCCTTACTTTGCGCCTCGACCATGAGAATCTTGATCTGAGCTGACAGATCCCTGAGTTGTTGACGTAGGATGTTGCCCTCCCGGGCGGCTGCCGTAGCCTCCCCCTGCCAGCGCTGTGATTCCTTGACTGCGGCTTCGCGGTTCTTGTCCGACTCCTCGAGATGTTGACTGTATTCGAGGACGACTGCCGCGAGGCGATCTTGCTCCTCGCGCAATTCTCCCAGCTCAGGTGCACGACTTTCGAATTCTTGGATGAGTTCATCCAAAGCCTCCTGCAATTTGCTGCACCTACGCTCCTCAGCGGTCAAAGCCTCTTTGGTCTCGACGAATTGGCTGTATAGTTGGGTGTGAGAAAGGTTTCGTGCGATCTTTTGGGCGGAGCCTGGGATCGCAGGAGAACCGAATCTGCCTGGAGTCGAAGGCTCAAGTCCACCATTGCGTACTGGGGTACCAGGCACCGAGGCACGAGGCTGTTGCTCGAGGCGCTCGATCTCCAGCTCGAGGTCTGCAATCCTTTGCTCAGCCTGTTCCTTGTCCGAGCGCTCAGTCTCGATCTCTGCCTGCAGCTTGCCAATTTCCTCTGCGGCATCGTCCTTGATCTGATCAACCTGTCCTTGAACGTCCTGCAAGCGCGCCTTGTGGGTAGAGGCGTTCTGTGCCTGGAGATCCGCAAGCCGCTTGGTGCTATCGATCTGAGTGCGGAAGTCTTGTTCTTTCTTTGCAAAGTCGTCCATGAGAGTTGCATTCCGAGCAAACGCCTCGTCGACCTTGCCTTGCACATCTTCCAAGCGCTGCCTCAGTGTTGTCTCGGTGCGCTGAAGTGCCTCGACTGTAGCGTTGCTCTCTTCAAGCTCGCGCTGAAGGGACGAGATGAGGGCGTTTCTCTCCTTCCTGAACTTCGCGTGCTCCTGGCTCCTTGTCTGAAGTTCATTGCTTGACCATTCGGCGTTGCGCTTCAGAAGGTCAATCTCCTGTTGCAGCGATTGCTCCTTGAACTTTTGCGTGGAGGCTGCGTTCTCCAATGACTGGTTGCGCTCCTCAAGCTGACCAACTTCGCGGCGCAAAGACAGCAACTTGGTGTGTTGTTCGCTGAGCTCGTCCGCAAGGCGGTCCTTCTCCGTAGATTTGCTCTCGACTAGTGCCAGTGCATCGCGGTTAGACGCTTCTAGTGTTTCAATCCTTTGCCTGAGAGTCTCGACCTCCGCTCCGGAAGTCGAAGACGAGCTCTTCAGCTGATTGAGCTCGGTGGAAAGAGCTTCACGCGCGCCTTCCGCATCTTTCAGCTTGGTCCGGAGCTCTTCAATCTCTTTCGCATGCTTGGTGACGGTGGCCTTTTGGGCTTTGACCTTCGTGTCGGACGTGCGAATGGTGTTTTCAAGCTCGACGTCCACGCGGAGCTTCTCTGCTTTGATCTCATCGTACTCCTGGGCTTTGGCAGAGACCGAGGCCAAAAGCTGGTTCACCAGCTCCACAGTGGGAGCATCGAGGAGTGTCTGTATCTCATCTTCGGGAAGTTCAAATGCCGTCGCGAGGTAAGGCACATCCACTGCTGCCGGGCTGGCAGCTCTCGCGCGCGTCCTCATCGTTCCAGATCCGTGTGTGTAGTGTACCGCTTACACCATTGCTGAAAGTGAGTGTAGGTGGATTCGCGTCCAGACTCGAAAATTGTATGCGTAGGGCAAGAGAATGAAATAAAGAACGGGAATGTCAAGCGGTCGTGTGGCAGCTGCTTTGGGAACGCGACTTCCAAAGAGCAGACGCGGGTAGCGGGCCGAGAGGCGGCAGAAGTGGAGACCGCGATCTACTCACGTTACTGTAGGCTTTCGTTTGGCTTGTGATAGCCCAGTCAAAGGCATCAGCGCAGCGCTCGATCCTCACACCTACTCCTCACTCACGACATCTTCACTCGGACACCATCACACAACCATTGCCTGTCCGAGATTACATTGCACGTGATCGAGCCGGCATCTGTCACTCCGTCGTAGTCTTCAAGCACACGCCTGCCTGCGCCTGCGCCTACGCCTACGACACCTCACATCCTCGATTATTGTCCGGAACTCTTTGTTGAACCTTCTGGACCTTTGAACACATCCGGCCACACGCCATTACCGCCTAACAAAGACCGACATCATGTCTCTCGCAGCGAGCATGGCGAAGTTCAAGTCCGAGATGTCAGAGTCGGCATCTCGCAACGCCTCGTCTTCTCGCCCAACCGGTCCCGTACCAGCTCGCACTTCCACACCACAGCCTGGCAACAAGCGGCCGCGCGATTCCAACACCGGCGCAGCCCCAGCGGCGAACATCAAGATCGGTAACAAGGCTGGTTCGGAGATTATGACCCATATGGTCTTCGCTGTAAACTATCTTCAAGAAAAGTTCCCAGAAGGCGCCACACTGCCCGACGTCCTCAATTATCTCTCGCTCCCCACCGAGCTCCAGAAGCACACACCATACATCAGACGAGCTCTCGAGGGCCACGAGCGCGTTGCCATGATTCCCAAGCACGAGTCCCCTAACGGCAAGGAGCTGTTCCGCTACAACCCCAAGCACCCGGTTACGGACAGTGACTCGATGAAGTCCTACCTCTCCAGCCTTCCTGACGCCCAAGGAATCATCGTACGAGAGCTGAAAGACGGCTGGCCTAACTGCGTGGCTGAGCTCGAGGCGCTTGCCGCGAAGCACGAAGTCCTACTCCTCCGCCAGAAGAAAGACAACGCCCCCAAAACTGTGTACCCTGACTCGCCGGTATTCTACGTGCACATGGATAGCGACTTCGTGGACTTCTGGAGCAAGTGTAAGCTGCCTGCATCGGAGGCTGAGCTGCGCACGGAGCTCGAGAAGGCAAACCTTACCCCGACGAGCCAGGTGAAAGAGGTCAAGAAGGGCAACATGTCAAAGAGGGAGAAGAGGAAACCGAACCGTCGCGGCGGCAAGACTACCAACACTCACATGGCTGGCATCCTCCGAGAGTACAAGAAATAAAAGTGATCGATTCGATGGGAGGTCCCGATCTTTCTGGTCGGGACGAAATTGTGGGTTTGTTTTTAGCGAGGAGTTCAGGATTCTATTTTCGAGGTGAATGCCACAACCTTGCGTGTGGCGACGACGCCGTTCCCGACAGTCGTGTTCAAGTCAGGTGGATGGGTGTATTATTACGAGGCTTCACCGTGAAGCTACACAAGAACAGCGGTACATGTCAATGTCAATATTTTTGGCGTATAACGGAAATGTATTTTGGGACTGTTAACTCTATGAGTGATATCATACTCTATCGCGTGACTCCATCCCTCCAAGAACATCGTTCCGCGTCTACTTCTGGCGACCGGGGAAAGCGTTGTACTTCTTTAGAACCCTCTCGAACCCATCCATGCCAGCCTTCAAAGTCTCGAGCTGTGAAAACAAGTCAGTACACATGATGTAGAAAACTTCGTAGCAAACTAGGGAAAAAAACGCCCAACGCGAACGTACCTTAGGGCCGTAGCTCACGCGGACAAAGTGATGACAGGGGCTGTCGAACAAATCCCTGCGCTTGCTAGGGTTCAAATCGAAGAAGATGCCCGGGACAACGATGACCTTCTCTTTCAAGCAAGCCTGGAAGAAGTTCAGGCCGTCGTTGATCTCCTCCGGAAGGGCGCCCAGGTTGAGCCAGATGTAGAAGGTCGAGTCCGGGGTGTAGTCGAGCTGGAAGCCCATGTCCTGCAGGCGGCCGAGCACATAGTCGCGCTTCTCGCGGAAGTGGGTCTGAAGAGCTTTCATCTCGTTGCGCACTTTGGTCGGCTCCAACATAGGGACGGCCGCTTCCTGGAAAGGTACATTGGTTCCTCCGTCTAAGTACGAGCCGCAGGATCCGATGGCTTTGATGAATTCTTTGGGGCCTACGATCCATGCCACGCGCCAGCCAGGGAGGCGGAAGCGCTTGGTCAGGCCGTCGATGATGAGCACGTCGTCTTCGTCAACGTCGTCGATATTGTCTGCTGCGCTGACAACGGTGCCGTCGCAGTCAGACGTGTAGTTGTAGCCTCCGTAGAACTCGTCCATGATCAAGGTCGCGCGATCACGGCAGATGTCCTGAATCTTAGCCAGCTCAGGGTTGGTGAGGGTGCGGCCGGTTGGGTTACGTGGGTTTGAGGTGAGAATGACGCTGGTTCCACGCGCAATCTCTGCGGCGATGTTTTCGGCGTGAATGTGGTAGCCATCTTCACGCAGCAGTGGAATGGGGATGGCAGCAAAATTCTTGAACAACCCCAACATCTCGTTGTACGCAGTGTAATCGGGAATGAAGAAGCCGAGGTAGGCATTACCTAGCACGGCGGCAATCCTGATCAGGCCAGCGCGTCCACCTGGAACAATGCAAACATTTTCCCAGGTGTATTTGCTCTCCTTGCCTTTGCGGTGGTGCTCATTGTAAAGATTGGCGACAGCGTCTCTGAGCGGCTTGATGCCAGCAGTCGGACCATACTCACGTCCAGTCATCGTGACATCGATGTGGGTTGGGCGATCAAAGCAGCCTTTGATGTCGTCGTCGACTTCCGGGGCTCCCTGTCCCAGGTTTGCCCAAGAGGAAGGATCCTCAAGGTAGCCATGTTCGTAGGCCCTCTCAGTGGTCCAGACGACACCAGTGCTCGCACGGGAAGGGTCGAGGCCGGCGTGAGGTTTGTGACCTTCGTGGGCAGTGCGGAACTGCCTGTGCATGGATGAGCGGAATTCTTGAGGTGGTTTGGTCAGCTTGTGCATCTTGGAGGTCGTTTCTTGCATTTACAGCGTTCGAAGAGTATGTGGAACGATAGAGAAAGCTGAAAAAACATGTAACGAAGTCGCCTCACAACGGTTGAACGGGCTGTTGGAGATGGGAGAACTTGATCTTGCAACCCAGACATGTGGATCTTTTGCATTTGGCTGTGGTGATGCTTTTGCTCACAAGATCATACATACCCTTACTGGTCGGCTCCTTTGAGCTCGAGAAACGTCTGTCCTTGGGCGATCGAGGCGGCGGGACATATGCGTCTTGAGGATCGCTCGTCGAGGTTGCCTGGACGGTCGCCATCTTTTCGGTTATGGAGCTGGAAGCGCTCCTGATTTCTGATCTCTGCGTGGAATCTGATCTGACTTCAACAAGTAGAGTGGAAGGAAGACGCGGTGTAACCGTGTAGGATGTGAAGAGCTTCGGGTTTTCTTGGCGGGGTCGCTTTCTCCGCTGCTGTAGTCTAGTTTTAGTTGGTCACAGGAGGTCGGAAACTTGATCGAGTTTTTCCAGGTGTTGTTCAGAGATAGGATGTCGGTGTAGAGTTGACAAAATTGGGATGGCGAAGTCTCCAGCAAATCCTGGCGGCGTCAGACTCATCGGTTGCTTATTTCATCCAGAGCAGAAGGATCCAAATGGAAGGAGTTGTTGTTGGGCCGCATTAACCGCCGCGTGGCTATGACGTGTGTGGATGGAAGGCACCATGGTGTCTCCAAAACATCCATCATGATATACAGTACCGTAAGGAAAAACACTATCGTTTAGCAGTTGTGGTGGCTTCTTCAGTACAGTCATGGCGATGGGACACTGTCCAACCGAAGAGGGCGACCTATAGCGATGTCACCCAAGCGGGCCAAACCCTCTCGAAGAACTCGACGGCTTGAAGAGGACCATTCTCGATGGCATACCAAGGGTGCAAGTCCTCAGTCGACCCTCTTGTGAGACGGAGTATTGATGACAGTCAATTGTCAAACATGTGAGGTCGGCGGTGAACGAGCAATGCCACATGGAAGTGTCAGTGCTGGTGACCGAGATCATCCGAGAACACCTCGGCGCCCAGCAATCGCATGCATGATCGGCACAGCATCACGAGACACCACATGAAGCTGCGCCATGCTCGCGACATGGCAACACGGATCCTTTGTGACTTCTCTGTTTCAATATCTTGGTCTGATCTCATTTGTCGGATGCAGAGTTGAGTTAATGGATGTCGATCACCGCAGTCCAAAGTATTGCCCACATACCAGACTGACGTTTCTTGTCGTTTGCGATAGGCGATCTTGCACAGCCTTACTCAGCCTTGCCAATATGCAGGCAGTGGGATTGTGCCTTCCTTGTCCATTAGCATCCCAAGGACGGTGTTGTACCATCCAAGAATAGATGTAGATAGCCCTGAAGAAAAGGCATTCGCCCATTTCATTAAAGAAATCGACCCCAACAGCTTTATCAACATCAATCCCAACATACCGAGCCAACATGGAAGCCAGACCAACCGTCCTAAATAAGCCAATCGGCATTCGTGCAGAACACATCTGCAACGAGCCAACAACCCTCAGAATGAAACAGCACAACTCCAAATCATCATCATCAAGCGGCTATACAATCAGTGACGCTTCGGGAGACAACACCATATTCACAGTAGACAAGAAATCCTCAAACTGGTTCTCCACTCGATCATTGCACGACGCATCCGGAATTCGACTTTTTGACCTCCGCGCCGACTCGAAAGCTACCTCAGTATGGTCGATTGTATTACCAGACCAAGACGACAACCCTGTGGGTACGATGTTCCGCCGCTCGCACGGCGAGGGAGACTACGTGGGAATCCGCTTCGTGGATGACACGAGTGGGCGAGAAGTAACTATTTCCGTCCGAGCAAAGTTCACAGCCAAGAAGGACGATCACTGTTTGACCAGCAAAGATGTTTGCTTGTACCATGACGACACACTGGTGGTGCAGACTAAGATGATTAAGAGGTACATGGCGCGGGTGCCTTTTAGAGATAACGAATGGGACGTCCACGTTGCCCAAGGGTTTGATAGATCGTTGGTAGGTTCCTCAGCGGATGTTTGTATATCGAACGGACTTTGAAGCTGATTTGTTGAACAGGCGACGGCGCTTGCGGTTTACTTTGCTATAACGCTGTGCGAGAAACCGGTGATGACTAAGAGTGAGGCTGTCATGTCGCTGCTACTGCCCGGAGGACTTGCAGGTGCTGGGGTTGCAGCAGGTATGTCTGCCGGCGGTGGTGGAGGTGGAGCAGGCGGCGGTGGTGATGGTGGTGGCGGTGGAGGAGGAGGGAGCTGCTAGGTGGATATGTGTAAAGCTTTATTAGTCTTGAATTGACAAAGCAACAAATACTTACGTTGATGCCTTGAAACCAGTCAGTACGCCAGAACGATGATCCAGATTTCCAACAGCGAGTTACATTTTCGACGAAGTGATGTGTATGCAAGATCCCACCTTCCGGACTTTGCGCTCCGAGTTGTCATGCAGAGTGACACCGCCAAACCGATGATAAACGCGGTTCACGCCGGATGCATCAATTGCTCTGCAGCTGCATACATCAAAGTACAGAGGGGTACATCGCGCGGGGTTGTTGTCGGCATATCGCCATGCTTGACAGCGGTGTCGTATAATCTGCAGCCCTGCGAGGAGCAAAGAAAGGAAGTCTCTTCGTACCACCCGGTCACAGCTTGAGGAAGAGTGGATGCCTCGGTCTTGTATACCTTAGCAATTGTGACTTCATGTTATCGCCCGTCCACATTGTGTGCGTGATTCTTGGTGGAGACACCTTCCGATCAGTGGGGGGTTGCGCATGAAGCTAGACTAGACCAACACAACATATTCGGGTCATCGAGTCCGTGACAGCTAAGCATGCAGGCGTGCATGTGAGTGAGAGAACGACCAGGGTGAGCTGCCCGTCACCGATAGCGGCAGCTCGCAGAAGCGTAGTGGTGGCATGCAAGTAGTTACAAGTATTGTTCCAGGCAGCATGGCGGCGTGTAGATTTACCGAGACACGATGTTTCTGCTGTGAGTGTGAAGAAACGGTCGGCCGGGCTCAGGGAAGCGAGAGAGTGGTAGCGAAGCCCGATACAGGGCCCGGATGCCGGCAGACCACCAGGAGAAAGAGAGAGTAGACAGACAGGGTAAAGGATCATCGGAAGGACAAATCACACGTGCCGGCCGTCATCTCATCACGGACAAGGCGCAAGAGATAAATAAGCGGGCCGCAATCATTATTGACAACTTGGCGTGTACCGGATGAATAGGGAGTGTTGTGATGTGACTTGTGATGCTTACCTTAAGGTACTTGTAGGTGAGGGTCGCCGAGGCAATAGTACGGTGGTACAACTGAATGGAGAAATTGGATGTACACGGTTATTTTGGTCGTCTAAAAGTCTACGGACATGGTCGTGGGAAAGACTTCTCAGGGCCCTCTTCCAGGGTGCCAGGACTCTCTCCTCACTACTCGAGGATAATAAATAGGGTCAACGGCAGGAAACGGCTGGTCCTGGCCTTCGAATGCGAATAATGGCGTGCGGCTAACTTCGCCATGCTCGCGCACCAATGGCCGGCATCTGCGCTAAAATAAATTTGGCGCGTTGAGGGCAGAGAGGGGGCCAGTTCGGGCAGCGGAGATGAGGCCTTCCCTTCGCTTTGGCAGGCACGGCGGATGCGCCTTCTCCCATTGTAGAGTACTACTGACCCAATCCAATCTGCCAATCCCACCCTCTGTGCTCCCTCCCTCCAGCTGCTCTGCTGCTGCTCGCTGCTCCTAAGCCCACCACGGACGGACTACTGCTCGACACACTACTAGCCTAGCGACTACACTGCTGCTACTCTCCTTCAGCCCGACTCCGACTCTCCTTCGCGTGTCTCCGACGTTCCTTGACCTTTGACCTGCTCTCCTGTCTCGCCTTGTGCTTTTTTTTGCGGCGGCGGCGCTTGTTCACTCTCCACGGTACGTCCTGTCTTGGTGTCTCCGTCTGTCTGCAACTCAACAATTATCCACTCGACTGTCACATTCCGTCCCACCCTCAGCCAGTCATCGTGTGAGCATTCGCTTTCACGCCGATGTTGTTGGCAGGCGTCGCATGTGACAGACGCATGGCTCTTGCTTGACATGCCGGCGCATGGCATTGTTTCTTCACAGGAGTGACTACCTGCTAACTTTCAAAATCAGAACCAAATTATCCTTACGCCGCGATCGACGACTGACTAGTCTCCTGTTTCGGAACATTCTATTACCGTCATCTGATCTACCAACATCACTCCAGCCATGGCTTTCTACGACAACGACAACAACTGGTCGGCCAAGGGTCGTCAGCCTTCGACCTACGAGCAGCAGGCTCCTCCGTCCCGTTCGGGCGCTACATCGGCCATGTCCCAGCAGACCGAGTCCAACGCCTTTGCGTTGCAGTTCGAAGAGATTGAGCGTGCTACGGACAACCTCATGAAGAGTGGAAACTGGCTTCCGAGCCACGTGCAGGCCGGCCGCAGGGACAGCACTCACACGTCTGGCAGCCCGTCGAGAAACCTCTCGGTCAGCGGCGATGTGGAGGGAGGTCGTCCTGGCTCTGCAGGTCTGCAAGGGTACTACGCCGGCCAGCGTTTCCCGCCGCAGAACCGTCACAGCGAGGCCGAGCAGATGCTGCAGGCAAAGCGCCGCATGGCCGCACAGAGGGAGCGCGAGCTGCGCAACTACCACCAGGAGCAGCAGTATAACCGAAGTGAGTATTTCAGTCCAGTCCAGTTGCCAACAATTTGACCTAACGTGATTTACCAGAGGATGTATCCGGCGCCAGCGCAAAGAGCGATCGCGCCATGAGCCCGAACACTATGAGTGAGGAGGATCGTCGCGAGCTCATTGCCCGCCAGCACCGCGCCCTTTACGGCGACAACTCCAGCCTCTACAACGCCGATGGCACCGCCGCCCGTCCCTCCAGCCAGGATGCCCGTGTCCCGGCCGGTGCTCGTGGCGCCTCGCCCATGGCCTTCGACCCGTTCAGCGCCCAGGCTCAGGCAGCCGCCAACGGTGAGGGTGCCGTCCAGATGCCGCCTCGTGATCGCGCCAGCAGCACTACGTCGCCTGCCAACAACGCAGCGGCCCAGCAGTCCTTTGCGCTCTTGAACGACCAGCAAAGCAGACGCACTTCGAACTCCTCGCCGACCGGCTCCCCGCCACTCTCTCAAGGCCCCAAGGGCGCAATTGGCGGAGTCGCACCCATTGGCACTCGCCCGGTCCAGACACCTGGCTCCGCCGGCGGTTTGAACAAGCGTTCCACCACGCCCCTCACGCCGTCCTCCCTCGCATATGGCTTCAGCAGCGCTGAATCCCAGAGCCAGAACGCATCAACGCAGCAGATGAAAGATGAGCGCTCGGCCTCGCAAGCCTCGATTGCCGACAAGAACGTCGGCTCCCTGGGTGGCAACTGGGGCAACAACTCAGGTGTGTGGGGCAAGAACGCTCTCGGTAGCGCTCAGGCTAGCGTCTGGGGTTAGTAGCCTGGGAGTGTCTCGAGGAGTACGGGTTTCAACGACTTTTGGTGTTTGTTTTTTTGGGGAAAAATTATGGGTTCTTTGAAAACAAACTAACGGTGGCATACCCGTGCGGCATTTCATGGCGCGGGCCTGGTGTATCGGGATCGTTTTTATTTGCTCGAGGAAAAGTAAGGAGGCGGTCGGGTCTCATCCTTTTCGAGAGATGGGAGACGACGGCCGCCACGGAAAGCGATCGGACGGACGGCTGATTGATGTCAGGAAGCGGTGTTTTGCTTGATTGATGATTTCTTGGGCGGGCCAAGAATCTGGCCGACGTACACTGGATTGCGATCCGTTTACTTTCTAAGACCGCGAGGTCATGACGGGGTTATCTGGGTTCGGCCTGGGACAGGGTCGTGATTGTTTTGGTTGCGGATACCAGTGAAATGGGTGCAGGTAATTTTGCTTTCTGCTTTTTGACCTTTTGGTGCTGCATTTGTTGCATGATTCATTGGGAGGGAAGGGATATGGGATCGAAAAATGGATAGCAGATAGGCTCGGCGCATACACGATTATCTATTTTGAGCATGAGTTGGTCGTCATGTGTCGTCTCAGATTATTGAGTCTTCTTCCACAAACGACGAATGACTTGGTTTGTCGTTGTTTGTGCGAGGTCCATAGTCGTGTACTAAAGATGTGGTCATTTTTCGAGGTGAGGTCCGTTTATGGTTGTTCGAACGGGATCTCTCGTAAGGCAGGCGCGCCTCTCACGTGCTTTCGGCGGCAGGCACGGGGGGATTCTTGTTTGCTTGCGATCACGCTCACACCAACCACTACAGGGTCTAATGGTGTATACCTCGTGAGTCGTGGCTCACGCGCCGCTAACCCGTGTTGCTCTTGAGAAGGTAAAGTGAAGGAGGAAGATGAGGATTAAGGATGGAATGGTCGTGATGTGCGTCAGGAGAGGTAGGTTTACTCCCACGCACGCACGCATTCCAGCTGCTTCTTCACCATCTTCATCTTCTAGAAGCCAGGGATAGAACAAACCAGCAGAAAGTCTCACCCAGCCTTGTTCGTGGACGTAATAGGCACGCTGGGAGCTGATGCTGCCCTGGTCTTCTTTCCATCCCAGTATCATCACATCACGGCTTCACCAAATGCTATCTACTGGCTGTAACCGCTCATGTACGCGACCCGGCGGCACAAGCCACAGTGATTTCGTCGTCTTCGTCATTTTAATGTCGTCGCACATACATACATGTAGGCACGCGCATACTGTACTGCAAGATCAGAAGATTGGTCAGGTTGCCCGTTCAGGGTCACGCGCAGCGCCGCGTGCTTGGAACACGAAGGTTGAACCAAGGATGTGTACTTTGTGAGGTCCCTGAATTCTGTCTTAGCTTCGAATGGTACATGCTTTACATGTACCTACTTTACCTTATCAGGTGTCTCGAGAAAGGGGGGAAGACGTGGTAATCTTTTGTGAACTTGACTATCAGGAGTTCAGCCTACTACATCATTAGGTATAGTTTACCAAAGGTTAGGTACCTGGCACAACAAGGTGATGCTGGGAAAATCCGGTTACTGTGTTTCACATAACATAGGAGCGCGGCTATACAGCGGGATTGCCTGGGCCTGACCTAGGTACCTTACGATTCATGTTTGGGAGTGCAAGCATGGCAATGACACAATTTGTTCGTTTCGCAGGAGAAGGGTACAGGACATGTGCCTTGAAACAAGGATACTGCTGGTGGTGTGGTGTGGTGTCGTGCGTGAGTAGATGATGAAGTTAAAATTGTATTTGGGAAAAGGTGTCGTTTCGTTTTCGTTTTTGTCGGAGTTTCGATTTTTGTATCTTGTCTCGTCTCGTCTGGTCTTGCCCTTTTTTGTCTTACTACATCTCGTCACGCTGTGTAGTCGCACGAGAACATTTCTGAGACAGCCTTTTCTATCGCCACTAGTAGTACACTCACTCACACCGTGGCACGAGGCTTCCGACCCTGACCGACAGTGCAAGCAACAAGCAAGCAATCAAACTTCCTCCCGAGGCCAGAACATTCCCGACGCGACAGATCGAGGATAACCGCCGGCGCCGCTGCATCATCATCAACAACGGACGAACAGTTGGAAAACGCTCCTGCCAAGATGTCGGACTGGCGAGATCAAGAAATCAACCTGCCCAGAGTAACGAGCATCACCGCCCTGCCCACCGAACTCATCCACCAAATCGCCACCCACATCCCCATATCCGGCCTCATAGCGCTTAAACTCACGGCCCGAGGACTGCTCTTCCAACTCCCCTCGCCACCGTCAGGCTACATCAAAACGGCTTCCGAGTGCGAAAAGCGAGCAATCCGCCGCTTCGTAGCAGAACGCTACGACGCTTGCGGTGGAAGGCGGAAATGCATCCTCTGCGACGGGCTAATGCCCGCGGACTTTTACGGCGACCGGGCGGAACCAGTTTGCAAGTGGCATTACGGCTGGTTTGAGCGCGTTCTGGTGGCGAAGGGGTTGCCGAAAGGGTATTTCGTCGATGTCGGGGCGAGAGAGCGGAGGGTGAGGACTCTTTGCGGGCATTGTAAGCAAATTCGGGGATGGGATGTTGAGAAATGCGCTTGTGAATCGGGTGGAGATGGGTGTGATAGTTGTGGGAGTTGGCAAGTTGTGTGTCGAGTCAAGCTTGTCGATGGGATGGAGTAGAATTTCGGAGATGGCAGTTCGGGATGAGTGGCGTCGTTATCGTCGTCTTTGGGCGTGATTGGCTAAATAATAGAGAACAAATTTGTTGAAATCGTATGTGCTGTGAGAACCGGTCGAGTTGAGGTGAAGGTATGACGGATGGAAGGGTCGCTATTTCGAGCGACGCGTTCTTATTCCGTCGTTTCTGCCACTTTCACGTCCCGGAAGTTTTCGTCAAGGTTGTCCTCGACGAGAATATCCTGCTCTGGCGAGCCTCCTATTTGCAAACCGTAGCTTCTTACGGCAACGGCGACGGTTCCCTGCGCAGCACATGTGCATACAAGTACGCTTACACTTGCGACATGCACTGCTCCGAGAGCAAAGCGGCACCATAGTCCGGCCTTGAAAAGTGCTTGTTGCCACTCTGTGCTCATGACAACGTCGTGTGATGGTTGTTTCTGGTCAGTCCAGATGGCTTCGATGGTATCGGAGCATGTGTCCTGGCTGTGGGTCGTGTTGAAGAAAAGCTCCAACAAGAGGAGGCGCGCACATGTTGATACGAGCGCGTCCAGAAGGAGGAAGTGTGAAAAGAGGGAAATGAAAGTTCGGTTTTGCTGAGGTGGCGTATTAGTGGCAACGACATGTGATGATGGGAAGACGGGATCACTCACGGCGAGTACACCGTAGAAGCCGAGCATACTGATCGCACAGCCTGCAGTTGCGTAGCCAGCCAGACCATAGCCAATGGCCATAGAATCCTGCGGGAGATAAGAGCACATGGCGGCGATGAGAGCGTGGTGGGACAGAGCCAGCACGGCTGTGATCAATGGGAAGACGCAGCTAGCGCTCCTGTTGCTGTTTGTTAGCGATGCTCTGTCTATACCGCCATTATCGTTGTCTCGTTAGACCAACCTGGCGCGCTTTGCAGCCATCATGGTCTGCTTCTCCATTGTGATTCTCGGTGGTCGCTGGTCGGTAGTTTTATGCACGTAGCGAATGCAAAGTGGTTATGTCAGGTAATCAATGCCGGTATTCCGAGCCCTTCCAGAGGTCGCTCAGAGAATGAAATGTCAGTGTCCGGAGAGGTCGTCGTTGGGTATTCACAAGTACACATGACGAGCACGGCGCGAGCGCGCGCAAAGCCTTTTGTGAAATCAGAAATCAGACCAGACTCGCACCTTCTCGGTCTGATCGCAAATCCGTTGATCCGTCTGCATCCGTCATCATCATAGCATAAATGCCCAAAGCACCGGCCAGAACTCGCCCGGGGCACGCATTGCGCCCGCGCCAACGCCTTATGCGTTGGTTGACCAATCGAACCGACACTTGAAATCCCAGATCGTGTGCTAGCCGGAACTAGCGCGGGATGAAAATCCCAGTTGAGAAAGTCGCCATGTCATGAATAATATGAGCGCTGCGATGACCGGCCTCCGTGGAACCCGTACATGGACGTTTGATGTTCGCATCATCCCATCTATCTTGCGTAACTCGTTGCTACCAATCCATTCGACTCATACCATCGAGAGGGCCCGTTTGTTTCCGATTTGTTCCCCTGGCGAATTTTCACTCACACACTTGCTTATGTGATCTCCTCGCTGTGATCAACCGGCTGACCCGGCTCGCGATCTTACGTCGAGGAACGTCCTGGCCAGTGGGGCCGAATAGCCCGAGACAAAAGAAGGCTGAAAGCGTACTCCGCACAAGCACCGTTGTGAGTTCATGGTGTATGTATCGCGCAGCGCGCTGCACGCATCTGCGATCGCCCGCCTGGAAGCTTGATCCTCTTGCGCCGTCTAAGCCTGCGACTCAGCACCAGACTCCGCGGAGTGCTCGTCGGCAAACGGAAGACTGGACCCGATTACGTTCGACGAGGACTTTTTGCGCAAGGCTGTCACACCAACTGCAGGCATCGAGATCAATCCATGGGACTGCATTTGACATCATTTTTTTTGGCGAGTCGGGGATATCGTTCAAGCGATGTCAAAGGCGAACCAGGCTTACGAATCTAAAATTCCTATCAGGTAAGCATGCAGTCGACCGACTCCTACGAAAGGCTGACTTTGGCTGACAACGTGGCGGTGTCCATGCGTGACCGTTTCTGGCCATTGCACTCGCAGCGCCATCTGCTTCCCACCAGTTTGCTATCCAACGCATCTACAGGAAATACGCTACCGGTCATGTACGTGAGTGAGACTCGACGTTTATCTCCGAAGTCGGCATACCGTTAGACACTGGGCACGAGAGCGAGGCTAGCCATGACCAATAGCCAGTGTTAAAGTACTGTACAGATAGTAGAAACATTGTTCGACAGCCTCACATGTTGCCAGTAAGTCCGGATTGGCTTGAAGTAAACAATGTGAAATTAAAGCTCTGTTTACCTTCCGAGGTGCTAGGCAGAAATGCGCCAATACTTGATGTGCACTACTTGGAGCATGTCTCTTCCGAGTTCTGACGCGGCGCGTGAGACATCCATCACACCGCAACTACGACTTGGAAGCATGAATGTGCCCGTGTCGCAAGAACACCTCAATGGCTTTCCCTGCGGGTGGTCGATGGCATCGTATTGTGAGTATCGCAGAGGAGCATGCGATAGTTTGTGACGATGTTCGCCTCAATAGTCAATTGCAAACCGCATCGCTGAGCGTCGCGTGCTGAAGATGTGATGTCTAGATGGGAAGACACATCAAGACGACCAAGATTGCGGTATTCACAAGAAACGAAGTCAGAGTCGCAGCTTGACGAAAGACTGGAGCGTGAGAGCCTCGACCTTTCCTTTTCCTTCGCTTGTGAAGCTTCTCCGCAATGTCGCCCCGGCCCGTCCGCACCCTGAGCGAGCGAGGTTCTTGGAGAGGCAGCGTGGCTTCAATTCACAGTGGACGACCCTCCACTCCTGTCACCTCCACCACGACATTCTCGACGTTCGAGCCTGCTATAACTCGACACAGCAACATAGCCCAGGACAGCATCCAGCAGACGAAAAGAATCGTAAAAAATCTTACTACACATCATCTTCACAATGGTACGCAACTTCCACCGAAATCAATGCTCCAAGCTCGAGCTCTCAACCACACTACACCACCTGAAGGATAGCCATTAACAACCAGTCCTCTCAGTCTTCCGACTCCCCCGTCTCTCCCACCGCCTCTGGCAGCACAACTGCACGCCCCGCCTCGCCCAAACCCCCCGGAGGCCCTGCGACTGCCATTCGCCGTCGCGCCGCCGCCGACCGCGCTGACAAGGTCGCCAATGCCCGTCCCTCAAGCACCCGCGCCGCCGGCGCCGGTGGCAGCAGCTCGACTATGCTTAAACTTTACACCGACGAGAGCCCCGGCCTCAAGGTCGACCCGTTCGTCGTCATGGTGCTGAGCATCGGTTTCATTATCAGTGTTGTTGCGCTTCACAGTAAGTACAATACGTGTTCAAGTGGGATCGTCTCGATCGATGATCCCCAGCTAGTTTTGTGGACTTCCTAGGAAAGAACGCTGCTAACACGTTCCTCAACAGTCCTCGCAAAGGTCACCAAGAGGTTCTCTTCGTAAATCGAGCCCGCGCGACAATAAGTCGATAATCGCTTGTGAGACAAATCAAAGAGCATGGCGTTTGGATCTGGCGGGATTTCTTCATATACAGCTTCTTTTTTTCTTCCTGTTCGGTTGGGCTGAAGAGGCAGGCAGGCGGCTTTTGTATTATGTATACCAAAACTGCACGTAGCCCGGCCAACAAATGTGCCGCACGATCGGTTTTTGTTTCTTTTTGACACAGCTCGCCCTCGGACGATCAAAGAATGGATGGATAACACCTGTGCGATGCTGGCCAGCTACAACGCATGGTCCAATGAAATGAAACCACCAACGGCTGCCAGGACGGGAGAAGGTCACTCACCAGGCCTAATATCACCATTTCCCAACACCCCCGAAGCCATTCCATGAGTCTCATGAGTAAACAACAAATCAGTGTGCACGGCGCTAGAAGAAGCAAGGCACCAGAACGCTCTCCTCGGGTGCAATGCTTCAAATTTGCTAATTACACACATGCCTATAATCATACTATACTAAACATAAGGGTATCTATCGAGAAACAAGCAAGGGAAAACTCCAGAATATAAAGGCAACCGTCCGAGCAAAACGCCTTGTATGGACCGAAAGAACCAGTGCAACACATTCATCATCTCGGCGTGGCGAGCAGGTTCATGTTCGACTGGATGTGCACGTTGTGGGCGATGGAATCGATGCCTCTGAACGGATCCGCGATCTGCCAGTCGAAGTTTCGGAAGAGCTGTTGCTTTCAGTCAGTACGACATGTCGATCACGATGGAAGGTAACGCTGGGCGCGAGAGAAAACTTACCTCAACCATTGCCTTGTGTAATTCCATCATGGCAATATGCCTGCCCAAGCACATGAAACGGCCACTGCCGAAAACGACGTCCACGGTCTGTCGGTACCTCACGCGCGTCTCGGGGTCTGCCTGCACCCAGCGGTCCGGGCGGAAGAGGTGTGCGTCGGCCCCGAAAACGCTGGTGTTGCGGCAGACTGCGGCGTCGCAGACGGCCATCTCGGTACCTTCGGGGTAGTAGATGCCCTTGAACGTGTCGCCGCCGAGCGGCGCGAGTTTGGCTTTCAGTCCGAAGAGTGGCGGGTACATTCGCAGACCCTCCCAGATGCAGGCCGCAAGATAGGGGAGCTTCTGCGCTTCGGCATACGAGGTGACCGGGTAGCTGAGGCTACCGTCGTTGACGGCGGCGTCCAGTTCGGCTCGCAGCTTGGCGTAGGACATTGGAGTGCCTGCCAGCAGGAAGAGGGTCGAGCGCAGGACCGTCGTCGTCGAGTCTGAGCCCGCTACGATTTGCAGATTGGCTTCGACTTCGCAGCGGAGCTGGGACAGACCTTTGCCCACAAAGTGGCCCAGCATGTCCTTCTTCGCTTTGGGATCTGGTCCGAAGCGCTCGGCGACCGCCTGGCGCGCGAACCCAAGTACTGGACCCATACCTCGCGCGTCGGTGGGCTTTGGGGCGGCCAAGGCTTGCACGAGTGAGGACTGGAAGATCCAGCGGAAAGTGCGGTGGTGCACGACCCATTCAAGGATCATCATCGCTTGAGTGGTGAGCTTGTCGTAGTCCCAGAGGTCTGAGTTGGCGGCCATGAAGCCAAAGGGCCGACCGAAGGCGACAGTGCTCAGGACATCGAGCGTGAAGAAGCGGGTGATGATGGACATGTCGACGACGGTGTTGCTGTACTTCGTGCGGATCAGGTCGATCATGTCGACGACTCGTGCGTCGATGTCGGGCTCGAGGGTGTCGATGTCACGGCCATTGTACTGGGGATTATCTCGTCAGTGTCATGGTTCGAATGCTGATATGGTCTTTACGACGACAACGTATACTCACTGCGCCTATTTCTTTGGCCCTGAGATCGGCGTGAAGGCGCTCATCACGGGCGGAGAAGACAGAGTCGTATCGTGCGTCGAGGCGCACACCGTCGTACCAGTCCGACCTCGACCATTTAGAGCCGGGTGCATTCATGTGGCGTACCAGGTCCGCGTCGTCGGTGACCAACAGATTAGGGCCGATGCAACATGGCGATCCTGGCGGGCAAGTGTCAGCATGAATGGTTATCATTGTGCTATTTGTCCAGAGCGGACCCGATGAGACGGAGACTTTGGTTTCAGAAAACTTACCGTATTGCTGCAAGGCATCGAATTGGGCGACGTTGACGCGGGCGCGCAGGGATTGCCAGAATAGCCACGAGCGGCTGGCTTTTGCGAGTAATGGACCTCGGAATTGTCGCAGCAGACGCAAGTTGATGATGATGCGCAAGCAGATGTAAGAAACGAGCAGTAGCAGTGCTGCCGAGAGAGCCAGAGGCGAGGCGAGCAAGCGCAACAAGGCAGACATTGTTGCTGCTCGAGGCTCGCTGGCAGGCAGGCAGGCAGGTATGCGTTCGGAGGATTAATTGTGAGAATGACGAAAGGATTCGTGAGGATTGACTGCAGTTGCAATGCGGCGGCAGTGCGAACCAGAGCGCTGGGTCGACGACACCGAGGGAGAGGAACGGGGAAGGTCTTGACAGCGGTTCACCGTTTGCTCACGCTGCAAGTGCAACTGCTTTTGCTTACATACCTTTGGGGAATGAGGGGAAGGGGAAGGCTCAGGGTTACCTACCTCTAGTCTATCTGCATGGTGGACGTGCGTTTGCGTGTGCAGGTCGGGGTCGGGGTCGGGGTTGTTCCATACTTGTGCTGTTTATGCGAGGACATGGCCATGCAACCGATGGTAGCGTAGGCGGTGCTCGCTTATGAGTTGATCTCTAGTGTGTAGGTCATCAACCGACCTGAGCAATAGCCGTTGCCGACGTGATCTTGGTTGGAGAGGTACATGTATGCTCATGTTCTACTACCTGGAAGAGATACTACTGCTGTACGTCTTAGTCCGATTATGCCATGCTTTCCAACTCCCAATCCTTCAGCTCTATTGGACTCGTTCGGGCACTTCCCCGGGCGAGCCGCCAAACGTCCCGCTGTCAAGTATTTCCCGCCTGTTTCGTCTCTGGGGAGTTTATTAACCGGAACGTTATACGTGCAATCGGACCCTTATCTGTCTCGTTTATTCATCGCCCGACCGCTCGCTTAGAAGCCTTGAGCTAATGGCAAACGTGGAGAGCAGGGATGGCTTCAAAGAAAAGCAAGCCACCTTGTGCTCGCCTCGCTGCTCTCTGTTTTATCATTGTCCATGGCAATCGGCATTTGGCATACTGCACATGCAGATCTCAGCTGACAGCCTGATTCACACACATCACCAAGCTAACCGAACCGGTGGCTCCTGGCCTTCATACCTTACTACATGTGCTCTACCAAACGCATGGGCCATCTCGTTATCAGCGGTCTGGTATACACCCAGTCCACGGTCCCGGACTGCGGCTGACGCAACCTGGAACCACGCATTACTCCGACACGTTGGGACAGCAAACCACAACTCCACGTGCTGCCCAACGCCTCATCACATCACGCCACACGCCACCGAGAACATGTGTAACCACACCACTGTGACCACTTTGTCCAACAAAATACTGTATCTCATTCAGCTACCATCTCGATATAGTTCCTGGTCGTATTCTGCGCAAATATTGTCATACAGCAGCCATTGCCCCGAGCTAGCTGCCTTGGCCAAGTGACTTTTCCCATCACCGCCACTCCAAACCTTCTCTGCCCAATATCCACGGCCATCGACGCTGCTAACAGCCACGTAGCTTGGCGGCTCACCATTGATGGCGTTCAACAAAGGGCGGAGATGCTTCTGGAACCAGATTCTGGGCCACCATGTTTCGCGCAGGATCTTCATCCCGTTGCGGTGCGCGTTGTGGTGGATGACCACCGGCGAGATGCCTGTCCAGACGTCTGTGAACAGGCTCACGTCTTGCCAATTGCTCGGTTGGCCATGGACACCAGATAGGCTGTGAAACGGAGCCAGTGTAGCGTTGATGTCCATGGGTATCGTTTTGAGACGTCTGCTCTCCTCGTCGATTCCTCGGCTGTCTTGTGTTTCATGCAGCTGACTACTGTTCGAAAACTCAACCCACTCTGTGTCATCTTCAGCAAACACAGTGTTCAGTCCAATCTCGCTGCCGTAATCAATGCCGATCCCGAATTCGAAGCTGCCATCTGGCCTTGCTGCAGCCTTGGCTCTGACCTCCTTTATGTGGTCCTCATTCCAGCCTTCTCTCGGCATGAGGCCAGAGTCACGGCGAAGTATCTCACGGTAGAGCTCCTGATCTCCGAAGATATGGCTGAAGATGTACTGATCGCTGCCGAAATTGGCGTCTTGTGGAGCTTGCGCAAGAGCTTGGTCAAACATCCGTCGCATGGCTCCGACAGTACCCATCGCCACGCCAGAGTTGAGGAAGCGCTGCCGGAACTTGATGTATGGGTTCTCTTCGTTGTTGACATCCGTGTCCGTCTCTGGCCCGTATATGTTTCGAGGCAGAGACGATTCTGGTACGGCGTAGCAAGGCGGACTATGGGACGTGTCAGTTGCGGTTTGGACAGGCTTTCATCATGTGACGTTCTGCTCAACACTGCAGCATGGAATACTCACTCATTCTCACTCCAGGGCCAACATCGTTTTTGACAGCCAAAGACGATCTTCTGGGAGACAGCGGTATCATCACCACCCATCTCAGAAGAGATCCGCTCATTAGCTCGGCGATTGATGTCGAAGAAGCGATCGACCAACGTCTGCGGGCGAAGTTGAATCCAAGCATCGTAGCCATCAATCATGAGCACCAGATCGTCATCGCGAGATTCGTCAAGGCTATACAGGTATTGGGCTGTGCCGTTGATTTTTGCCAGATGAGAGCCGCCTTCGACGAAAGCCGGGTCATCGAATGTCTGGTTCCAGTTGATGATGGTCGGTTTTGGGTAGCCGAGGACATTGCCAGATATGATCGCCTTGCAGAGATTTGGATCTGGTCGTGAAGCTGGTATCAACACATGTAGATCGGACCGCAGAGACTCCGAAGGGCTTTGTGAAGGATGAAGAACCCGCGAGTGTGTTGTTTGTTCGTTGGCCGATGATGCTTGCCATGGCTGCACTCAAATCTGTCAGCGCCCGTGTCTACATTTGACATTGAAATCATGAATGTCTTACTAAACTGTACACGATCAAAATCGCGATGCTGCTGATGGCAATCAACAGAGCAAACCTCCTTCCTGAGTTTCCCGGCAAGTGACTCTTGCTCCTGGCAGGCGCTGACGGCGACAGCTCAAGTCTGGAATACCTGCCTCGCCCTGTCTTCAGACCGAACGTTCGTGCCAGGCGATCGACCACATTAACATTATCGTTCATCATTAATCGTCAAAGAAAGAAAAAGAGCACTGTAACGCGAAGAAAACAGACACGGCGCAAGAAACCAGGAGGTATTACCCTCTAACCCAGCCTAGAGTATTTCATTTTCTAGCCAGCAGTGACATCCTCGACCCTCTTCTCATTTCGCAGCACCGCCACTCCATCGCCAGCCAGCCAGCAACCATAGAGGGCAGCGAAGGCCATCTAACGCCGCGGAAGGAACACAAAAGGTACTTGTGCACAGTCTGGGGGCTCGCGTTGGAACTAGACGGTGAACCGTACGCAAAGTTCGATTCGCTGGCGCCAGAGAGTGGAGGATGCAGCCACAGTATGACTTGTCTCTTGATCCGTTGGCCGACGTGACAAACAATGACGCCTGCGCTGTGGTGCCTGCTTCCTGGGAGGCTGTACCTGCAGCGGGCTGAAGGTTGGACAGGCTGGTGGCGCGGATTTGGAAGATTTGCTCTTGGCCAAGACTCGCCAATCATGTCGGTCGGTGTCTGCCGCGGCGCGGCAGGTATTGCCTATAGACTTTGAGCATGGCGGCTTCTAGTTGAAGCCTCGGACCTTGTCTGCCGTGCAGAGTTTGATATCGACCCGCAATATTGAGTCGTTGATGGAAACTCGCTACCGATACCCTATTACTCCTCACGACCCGCTGGTTTCTGGTCGGAAAGACGGGTTGGACGGGATGTTCTGGGGATGGTCGTGCTTTCTGTCTCAGCCTCATGAGCCTCTCACCACCCAGGGCTGTCGGACAACCACCAAGATCTGCAGCAAAAACCCGGGGCCCGAGATCCGAGAGCCAAGAAAACGGCTATATCGGCAGGGCCACCCTGCCTTGCTGTAAGGTTCGTCAAAGTTCGTCTACACCATACTGATGTCGCTCATTCGTTCTCGAAGGCAACAACGCCTTCCAATCATCTATCATCTTGCTGCGGAGTCTTGAGGCGGCTGGTAACACTCACAACTGGCAATGGTAACAGGCTACAGGACTTCTCCAAAAAGGATGCGGACTTCACGGCCGTTTGAAGGCTGTAAGCGGCTACAGCCATGTTCCATGCGCTACTGATACCAAGGCGTAAGGCTCTATTAAATGCCCCACTCATCATTCTGAACACTCTCCAACCCCTGTCTTCTATCAATCACCATATTCTGGGACGTCGTGAGAACCAAACACCATACAGATAGCCCGACGAGTCTACTCATCATCTTACTCACCAAACATCCACGCGTCTGACAGAACGACAAACGGTGAAGCAGTACAAGCAATGTAGGTGCTATTACTGATTCAGGAAGTGCTTAGATAAGTGTACCAGATATCTCCTAGGTACAGGACTCGGCACCGGCTGCTAGCGTCTCTAGGCTCTGTTGTTCATTCCTTGGTATACAACTAGCACTTCACCTTGCAGCCGTGGGAGGTGGCCCAGCTCTTAGCGCCACGCGCCTCATGCGCCATGTCTGCTCGTGGCAAAGGGGAAACCCGAAATAGTAGTGAGGTTATCTGGAGGCGAAACTTGGGGACACGGCTAAGATGCTGTAACGTACCTCACCTCTTCGCGAAAAAGAGGCCAGACAAACGGTCGGTCCTGCCTTTTCACCCCTCTTTCCTTGCTTGACGCACCAGCACCGCACCGCACCTACATATTTCTTATCATTATGTCTGCTATCGTTGGCGGATCACGTCGGCCTCGGCTGTTCGTTTTCGTCGCGGCTTTCTTCCTGGCGGTTTTGGTGTTTTCTTTGGTTGGCTTCCATGATGTAGGTTCTAGTCCGCCTCGTGCTGTCCGGAGACTGGAAGTGAGTTTTGCTTACACACCGATGCTAGAAAACGCGGAAGACAGTTGTCAAAACATGGGATGGTCACATGAGGTCGGGGAAGTCTGGATCGCATGCGGTCAACGATACCAGCCTTCATGTGCTTATCCCGGCTAACAAGCCTGATGTCAACCTTTGCAAAACATTGTTGACATCGAATGCTTTGGGATACCCGGATCCTACCATCTTGGCGTGGCAGGAGGAGTATGACACTGGTAAGTCTGATTGAGAGAAGCAACGATGTGGTAAGATCGCGGCAGCTGACGTTCCTAAAGATTACTTGCTTGGAGGAGGCAGTCATTTGGCCAAGATCAGTGCTGTGCTGGAATGGCTGGAAACTTCGAATGAGGCGAAAGATGATGATTTGGTAGTGATGATGGACGCGTATGGTAAGCTGTGGTCAGCACGAAGCTAACCATCACACATGTCACTGACGTTCTCGCAGATATCTGGTTCCAGCTGAGGCGTGAAGTCCTCATTTCGCGATACCATTCCGTCAATGATGCCGCAAATGCACGGTTACGGCAAAGACTGGGCTCCGCGGTCGACGCTGAAGGTTTGGAGCAGACCATCATCTTCGGTTCTGGCAAACGATGTGCTCCCAACCAGGTTCAGACAGTCGGCTGCTACCCTGTGCCTGAGTCGCCACTCCCCGAGGACCTCTACGGCAACAACACCGACACCAGCCTTGGCCGCAACTTGTGGTATAGCTTGCGTCAACGCTGGCTGAACTCTGGCTTCATCATGGGACCCAAACGGGACCTGCGCGCTCTCTTCCAGCGGGCCGCGGAAAAGGCCAAGGAAACGAAGCGAGACATGGATTTCGACGACGGCAGTCACGGGTCTGATTTCATGTACCACGGCAGCGACCAAGCTTTGTTCGCCGTCATCTTCGGCGAGCAGGAGTTTCAACGCGAGGTCATGCGCCGTCGCCACCACTCTATCAAAGACAAGATTAAAGGCCAGGGAGGAAAGCCGGCGCCCACCCACATTTATTACACCCTGGTCGACGATCCCATCAACCCCAGCTTCCCCCACGAAGTCCGAAAGGCGAAAGAAGGCAAACCGGACGAGTTCAGCCTCGGCCTCGACTACTTTTCCGAATTCATCCAGCAGACCGTCAACTCCGAGGAAGACTCAAAATACATCACCTACAAGGACGACATTGAAAAGCAAGTCAGCACCAACCGCGAAATGTTCGACTGCCCTTCGCGCGTCACCGGCCAGCTCCCCGACGATGTATTGCATAACGGTTCACCTTTCGCTTACATCAACACCGACGAGCGCAACTCGGACAAGGACGACTGGAAGCAACTCCCGCTGTACACCAATATCTGCCTCAATCAGATTCCCATCATGATCCACCACAACGGCGACAAGGGTGCCCGCGAGCACCAGTGGCAGACGACGTGGGTGCAACGGCATGCTAGAAAGGTTGTCGACGGCATGAAGAATGGAGGAGGCGGTGACGGTGCTACAGGCGGCGCCCACTTACCTGGTGGGAAATACATCCCTTGGGGCGAGCTGTGTCCGGCTGAGTGGGATCAGGAGATCTTCCGTTAGCTGATTGTTGTGGGTTTGGGTACGCATCCTTTTCTTGTTTGTCTTTTGATCTTTTGTAGTGATACCTTTTGTTTGCATTTTTCTTCTTCTGATTTCTTGAAAACCCTTGCATTGGGCAGTCTCGCGACTCAGCGTGTGGCATATAGACGTAGTACTAAACCCCTCAAGACGACAAGATTCAAACGACTCATTCAACGGGATGGAGACCCACCCCCGCGAGTCTTTGCCTGGTGGCAGAGCCTGTCGACTGTTCACAGCACAATGCGTTGGTCGATACTAATGGTAGCATCAAGATGGCTTCCACCTCACCGATCGATAAAAGAAGACAAAGTGAGCTTCGATAGCGTTGACGTTGTCCTTGCATCTCTGGATGTCCCGGACAGTCACTTGTCATCGACCCGATCACATGACAAAGCCACTTGCACGGATGACATCGCGTCACTGCCTGGTCGCTCCTTCCTCATCGGTGCACCACATACACAAAAAGAGCAGTGTTGGTTAGACGGCATGGCAAACGGCCAACCGACTTAACGATCCAGCTACTTTCCATCCAACCAACATTGCAAACAACATTAAAAAAAACTGACAATAGCACTCACCATCCTACATCCTCGCAAAGCCCAACAACTACCCAATATGCCCACGCTCCATCTCGGCGACCGATCGCGCCACTTCAAGCAACTACAACGCCTCCAGAGCCACCGCCTCGCCCGCCGTAGTGACCCTCTCTCAGCCTACCAATACGAAGGCCACCTTACAGCCCTCACTCGACTCAACGAGATTCTCACGCAAGAATGGTCGATCCTCCTGTTGCGGCGCCGCTTCTTCCAGTCCCGCCAGTCGTACGTTGAATTTATCCCTAGATGCGACGTCGTGACCAAGCTGCTCACCGTGCTGGAAGCTTACGAGAAGTGCCTCACGCACCAGGCTCTTTACAACCCGCGCGGAGCTGTCAAGTACGATCTGACGGAGTTTGAGCAGAGGTTGTTTGGCGCCGTGGAGGCGCTGAATTTGCTCGGCTCTTCGTCTTCTGATTCTGGGTCTGATCTTTCAAAGACCGCGCCGCTGCGCTATGGCATTGTCCGCGGACCAAAGCGGACGGGCTGGATGTGCACCAGAGAGGGGGAGACTTGGAGGGCTAACATGGCGGTTCTGCTCGATCCGGGCAAGGGAAAATTGAGGGTAAGGGAGTGGGAGCATGAAGATGTTGGGTTTTTGGTGGATGGGTTGATTTCCGTCACTTTTTCCGATGGGGAGGGTGAGGATGCTCGGGCAATTCCGTTGGCTGAGGCTTTGCCGAGAGAGGTAGTGGATCATTTCGTGGAAGCTGAGGATAAGCAGATGTGTAAGGGTGTTGTGTTCCATATGGACTTCCTGGTGGCGGAGAATGGGCGTGAGATCGAGATGAAGAGCTGTCGTGAGAATGGCATTGTTGAGATCGAAGGCGAGGGTGCTGGCGACGCCATTGTCGGATCTGAGCAGCGATCGCCCATTCACCTTAGATTTCGCAGCAGAGTCGCCAAGACGGTCTTGAAAGGAGGCGACGAGAGGCTCGACACTGCAACGAAGGGTCCATTCATGTTGTTGGAGTAGGTAGATGGAAGCTTGGAGTTGGCTTGTTGGCCGCAAGCAGACTAAGAAATCACCATCATGCTGTGAGTAAAAACAAAACTCACTCTACTACGCTCACATACCGTCGCGATGTCTCACATGCTAAAAACGCAAGATTGTGCAACGAAAAAATGAACGAACATGTGAAGATACATGTACTGTAGTATGTTGGAAGGGCTGAAGTGAGGCAAGCTTTACACTTTAACTCGAGCCGAAATGTCACTACAACCGCTGTCAATTCCCTGTTCCGCTTTCCTAGCGCACGCAAGATTTCACGTAGCTCGTTCAAAACCCCTACAATTCATGCTAGATGACTTATTTACTACATTCTCTTATCACTACGCTGTTTCTATAGATAATTCCTATACTAAGCTATTCATAAATAGCTAAATTAGTCTCAGTTTGCGATATTCGTGGTCGAGGGTTAGAGTTAGCATTAGTAAACCCCTGCATTACAGGGGTTTGAATACTATTAAACTTAATCGCAAGCTGGAGAAGCGGAACAGGGAATTGACAGCGGTTGTAGCGCGAAAGCTGCGCGCGACGCGACTCGAGACCATTCAATCTCGACGGCTAGACCTACCACATCGAAACATTACCTCGATAACGCAATCATTCCCTTGCTACCATATGCTGCCTTCGCTATCGTTCCGTCCCTTACGACCTACATACGGGCGTTTCGAGAAGCCCACATGGGAAACCAATTGGGTCCTGACCACAGCGACTGCGCCGCAGCAAACGATTGGAGTGCAAGCGCCCGCAGCGAAGGCGTGGCACAGGATTGCCTATCACGAGCAAGTTTCTCGCAGGAACGTCGCAGTACCTCTCACTCGAACGCATTTAATCTTGAGACATGGCGCGCGTCAACAGAGAGCTTTCAGCAGCAGCACCATCGCGAGACGCTTCCGCGACTCCCGTTCCGTCCACTTCTGATCAAGAGAATCGCGACCCAGAGACGCGCCAGCGGCACAGTGGAAAAGGTCGCGCTTCCGACATGGCTTCCCAAAGCATTCTTCCAACCCCAACTTCAGCAGATGATCGGAGCGCTTTGAGGGCGCAAAAGCGCCGGCGGCTACATGAAGACGATAATACAGGGTCGCCGAATGGAGCTGGCGGGGACGATGAGGACAAATTCACACGATACTTTGATCCCAACCAAGACGCAGAGGAGCGACGAGACCTCAAGCGCAAGAGTCGCGCACTAGAGCGGGAGTTCAATGGTAAGTAGATCTTGGAATTGGAGTGTCTGGGACAAGACTGACGTAAACAGAAAACCGCGATGAGATTCTCAAGACCAACGACGGACGACTAACTGACACCGTAAAGAGGGCGAACAACATCTTCAATCGCGTCAAGCAAACCAACGACGCGACGCTTGACTCCCGCCTTCTGGTGAACGTGTCCGATCTCGCGTATCGCAAGGCTAACCAGCTTGTCTTGGGAGATAGTAGCACAGGCATCGATGTTGACGAGTTCTTGACGAAGTGCCTGAGCTACATGCGCAACGGAGGTCACGTGGAGGACGACGATGGCGCAGCAGCTGCTCGCAGACAACGAAATCAAAACAGCAACCAAGACAGCGATGATGAGAGCGACAACGACAACACGGGTGCGCCTCTGGATTGGGAACTGCTTGGTCGACATGCGTGCATTCCTTATAACTCGCGTCCACCCGTTCCAAGCTTCCTGCTAGGCCCACTATCTGTGCAGAAGAAGCAACGCACGCAAACCCAACGACGCGCACGTCAGACCAGAGAAACAGGTAGAGAGGCTCGGCCGGAGAACTTGACCAGTAACGACATCAATCAGTCTAGTGAAAACGACTTGAAGGCTGTCTGCTCGCGGCTCCACACCTCACTCGACAAGCACTGCAAACGTGCCGAGGAGGCATTGGAGCGCGCTGGCTTCACTGATCTTGAGCAGCTCAAGTCAGAACGAGGCAAATCCGTGCTGAGAAAGAACCGTATCACTGCGACTGGCGGTCCAAATCTGCTGGAATACGCTCTGGACCCGCTTGATTTTGGACAAACCGTGGAGAACCTCTTCCGCATCAGCTTCTTGATCAAAGAAGGCACGTGTGGTGTCGAGCCCGACGAAGATGGCCTGCCGACGCTCTGTGAGTAGATCAGCCTCTCGATCGTCTGGACATATGCTAACACCTCCATCCACAGGCCCGAAAGAACCTCGCAGCTTAGAAGAACAACGCAAAAACAACGCGAGCAAACACCAGGCTATCTTCTCGCTCGACTACGGCACTTGGCAGAACTTGGTGAAGGCGTATGGTGATCGCGAGTCCATGATTGCACATCGCGAGTCAGAGCAGCAGACTCAAATGGGCGCCAGAGGCTGGTACAATTGATGAGATATGCTGCGAGTCGTAATATATGGGTCGAAGGTAGACTCGTTCTCTTGTTGTTGAGCGTGGCGTTTTGGAACTGCAGATTCTCGGTACATTCAATAGACCGCGGGGCTACGCATTGTTTTCTATAGATAGATACCCGTTGATGAATAGATGGCCTGCTTCGAAAAAGGACTTGTTTGTGCTGAGATGTAATGAATATCACGCTCTTCATAGCGTCCCTGAATCTTGGCTCTCCATAAACACGGTAAAGCCGTGGAACTGACGTGCCTCCAAGCTCCGTTGCCTTCAATTTGCGACAATGCGACAGGTGATCACCAACACGTCTGCTTACCACAACTCAGCACCCACAATTACAATTCCGACATGACATCTCGTAGATAGTATCCGGTTGTCAACCGAGCGGAGATGGAGCCGTTCACCTTCGCTAGCTCGTCGCAACTTCACTTGCCTGTTGCGATAAAGGTGTGGGTGCATGTCCTGATCAATGAGTTCGGCAACCGCTGACACTTCGCAGCAACCGCCTTGAGGGCTACGAAAAGCCACTCGCGTATTCAACTCTGCTCAGGCGTCCGGACCTACGACACCGAGGCAGCAACCTCAGCCCAAACTCCGAGCTCTACATCACGATCCAGCCATTCGCGGACTCGAAGCCTCTCACCGTGCACGCGCAGACACCATACAAACACTTTAAGAATGGCCGGATATGGAGTCAGTGGCTCACGCTGCCAGTCAACTACAGCTCGCTCCCGTCGAACACTCAGCTAGCCATCACTCTCTGGGATCTTTCGCCAGTCAACCCGAATGGAGGAGACACCAGCCATCACATCCCGTTCGGCGGTACAACAATACCACTTTACGACGATGATGGGACGCTGCGGACTGGGCGGCAGAAGTGCCGTATCTGGAGACACAAAGCTGCAGATGGCTTTTCGGACACTACGACACCATGGCAGGAACCAAAGAGAAGAGGCCGGCGAGGTACTGTCGATGAGCCCGTGATCGTCAGTGAAAAGCAGGTTAAACGCGAGGCAGAGCTGGAGCGACTGGTTGGGCTGATGAAGAAGCATGAGATGGGCGAGATCACCGAGAACAAATGGCTGGACCAAATGGTATTTCGACAGATCGAAAAGATGGAGAGGCAGAGTGTGAAGGACTCTACAAAACCCAGAACGGGTGCAAGCAACTCGAAGGACAACACACAAGGCCAGCTATGCGCCGACGGCGACCCTGACCACGTCGACGGCGCGTTCTTCCTCTACATTGAACTACCGCGCTTTGACCATCCTATCGTGTTCACGGATCACGAGTATCCAGCTCCTCCACTAAGCAGCATCAAAGCTGCGCACACTCAAGCAGGCGCTGTCAACTTCAAGCCACCACCCGAGGTTCAGCTAGGCCCAGGCATCCATTCCGAGGCCAACGGAAACAGCGACACGGAGGGCGGAAAAGCCACCAGACTGATCCAAGTCTACGATCCCGAAGTAGGATATGCTGACAACCCTGCTGAAGCCAAGCATCGCCGTCTCATACGCGGTCAGCGCAATGCTCTCGATCGAGATCTGAAACCGAATCCAAAGATGCGAGACTTCCTCAACAAAGTACTGTCATACGGCCCGACAGTCGAGCTGAGCGACAAGGAAAAGGATGAGATTTGGCGGTTCAGGCATCATCTTACTCGTGATAAAAGAGCTCTCACAAAACTCGCCAAGTCTGTCAACTGGAACGAACCGGCTGAGAGCCGACAAGCTATCGCACTCTTGCCCAAGTGGGCAGAAATCGACGTCGATGATGCGCTTGAGCTCCTTGGGCCTAGTGTGAGAAATCCCGAGATGCGCACGTACGCTGTAGACAGGCTGCGCAAAGCCGACGACGAAGAGCTACTTCTCTACCTGCTGCAACTTGTCCAGGCACTGAAATTCGAGCCTCCTGTTGTGGCCCGTAATGATTACGATCCGGACTCGTCGCTTGTTTCGTTTGTGATTGCGCGGTCCGCTGCAAACTTCAAGCTGGGCAACTTTCTCTACTGGTATCTCATGGTTGAGATGGACGAAGAAGCACCGACGCAGGATGCTGAGAATCGCGAGTTGTTTGCACGCGTGAGCTACGACTTTATGCAGGAACTAGAGCGGACTCCAACTGGTCAAGCACGCAGGAAGATACTTCTCCGACAGGCAGAGTTCATCACAGTGCTGAGCAAAATCAGTAAGGACGTGGTCAACTCAAGAGCCGATCGCACAAAGAAGACTGAGCAGCTCAAGAAGTTCCTGGCAGATCCTAGAAACGAGCTTGTGAATATGGACCCGCCTTTGCCACTACCGCTAGACCCGAGCGTACACATAGTGGGTGCCGTCCCTGACGACGCAAACGTTTTTAAGTCTACCCTACTGCCGCTCTACATCAACTTCAAGACCGAGTCTGGCGAGAAATACCCCCTAATTTTCAAGACTGGAGATGACTTGCGACAAGATCAACTTGTTGTCCAAATCATTGCCCTCATGGACCGACTGTTGCTGAAAGAAAATCTGGACCTCAAGTTGACGCCTTATCGTATCCTCGCCACTTCGACTCTTGCTGGCGCTGTTCAATTCATTCCTAGCACCCCTGTCTCCGCGATTCTTGGTAGCAACAAGTACAAAGGCTCGATCTTGGGCTATCTTCGTTACAACAACCCTGCTGCAGCCTCTTCGCCTTCGATCCTGGGCGTGCGCAAGGAAGCCATGGACAACTACGTCAAATCTGTCGCCGGCTACTGCGTGGTGACTTACCTTCTCGGAGTCGGTGACAGACACTTGGACAACTTGCTGATCACCCCCGACGGCCACTTCTTGCACATAGACTACGGATACATCCTAGGCCGTGATCCGAAACCGATGGCTCCGCTCATGAAGCTCTCGCGCGAAATGGTCGAAGGCATGGGTGGGTCGACCAACGCCGAGGAGTCGCAATTCGAGGCGTTCAGGCAGTATTGTTTCACCGCCTACACGACTCTGCGGCGCAGCTCGTCTCTCATCCTGAACCTGTTCTCTCTCATGCAAGAGGCAAACATTCCTGGCCTGGCAATCTTCGGCGATCAAGCGGTGACGAAGGTGGAAGAAAGGTTCAAACTGGACGTCAGCGAAGATGAAGCAATCGCGTTCTTTGCGCAGTTGATTGACAGGGAGATGGGCGCTTGGGGCCCGGTGATGATCGACAAGCTTCACGGGTTGGTTCAAGGATGGAGAGCATAGACCGACGAGGTATTCGTTCTAATGATGCACGGACTTTCACGAAGGTAACTCGCAACAAACCATTTCCAGCCGCGGTCGTTGCCGCCCAACATTTGGGCGTTGTTGGTGAGATACTCGGCTGCTGTGCAGCTTAATTTAGAGACAAGGAGCCGTTCTCTCTCATCGAATCATATCGATAAAGCCGGTCGATTAGCTCAGTTGGTTAGAGCGTGGTGCTAATAACGCCAAGGTCGCGAGTTCGACCCTCGTATTGACCAATCTTTTGCTTTTTTAGCCTGCTGTCCGGTCGATCGTTCCTGAATACATGTAGCCAGCATGTAACTCTTTGTGCGAGAGCTAAATGACAGGCATCGCAACGGCAAAGAAGCACGAACTTGTTGCGATTTCTTTTCCTCCAACCCGCCATACCCTAGGACTCAGTAGTTTTTAACTCAAGGCGAGATATCTCATAGACGAATATTCTATCTACATAAAGATGTCGCTTGATGATGGACACGAGATCGCCTCCCACTATCATTTTATGGACATGACCATGAGCATGCGTCTGTGTCGCGGTGCTTCTGACGATCACAATGTTGAGCGCGAAAGCGAGGTAGATGATTGCGCTTCATCACTTTCCATTGAGAGAAGAATCCATGATCTATTTCAGCCTTGCTACTAGCATCGAATATCTTCTTTTGACAAACGCACACAATCTAGACAAAGACTCACAGGCGCCGTCGCTACCAAAACACACAGCACATAAGCACCTCAATCGCCGTCGCAGACCTCGAATGCTATGGAAAACATGACCGGAACGTTCCGGTTGGCATTATGGCCAATCTCAAGGCACATCAGCGACCGCCCAGGACTTCTCGCCGAATTTCGGATGCTCATTAATGTACAGCAAGCTCCGCAAGCCACAGAATTGACCCGCCGTCGCAGTCCTGGAGACCTGCTGCCAGCTGCCGTTGAGATTGCTCGTCGTGGCCGCTTCGTGCGACACCCGCAGGCCGCTCTCGCCTAGAATCTGCAGGACATTTTGGCTCGCCTCGTCCCAGACCCAGACTCTGTCGGTGACTTGCTCGCCAGGCTGCTGTGTGCGTCGGGGATTGAAGCTGGGACGGACGGATATGCTGTTGATCAGGCTCTGTGCCCAGGGATAGAGGCGCTCGAAACGGCGGGTGAAGGGGAGCCAGCGCAGGACGGTGGGCGAGTAGGCGACGCGGACGTAGGGGTTCATGTAGATAGCGGGATCTGTTTCACTGGCGAGGATGGCGAGGTCTGCGTGGATGAGGCAACACTCGGATGAATCCCAGTATGTATCGGGTTCGGAACGGAAGCGTAGGGCGGGAGAGAGGGCTGTGTTGGCGGGAGAGTCGACCTTCGAGACGTGCATGCGAGGCTGGAACCATTTCGCTTCGAAGGCTACCATGCCGCCCCAGCAGCTTTTCACGCGGACTGCGTCTTTTTGTTCGAGGACATCTTGGCGGCTGGTGCCATTTCCGCTGTTGGTAAACCAAGGGAAGAACGGCACGCCCATACGGTAGCCTTCGAGGTCTCTGGTGGCGAAGGTGTCGTAGAACTTGAATGGGTTGACAAAGTCCACGGCACATGCCGCACGATAGTTTGTCTTTCCCGATGCCTCGTCGAGACTGGTGGAGAATAGCAAGTTTGCAGCTTCGACTGGGTCGAAGAACACATCGTTGACGTACAAGACTTTGTCGAAGCGTCTGTTGTAGGCCGAAGAATTTGGGTCGTCCAAAGGTCGCAATGCTCGGTTGCGCACTTCGGCAAGGAAGGCGATGCGCTTGAGGCGACTTTCGCCGCTTGGTGTGTTGACATGGTCCAGGGCGTCGAGATCCAAGTGTTCGTGAATGATAGCTTTGTTGCACGTCACGCTTTCCGCAAAATCATTCAGAGCGAGCTGGGCTTGCTCATCTGCATCGTTCTCGTAGATGCTGAGGAAAACATTGTCAGGTCCTAGGATGTCAATAAAACGACGCAGCCCCACTCCCCATCCTCCGCCCAGAATTTCGCCTTGGTGGTCATAAATGGCCGCGGCAATGAAGATTTTCTCATTCAAGGTGTTCCCTCTCCCCTTCGCATTAGCCTCCTCGATCTCCTTCCGCAGTGTTGCATAGTGCTGTGGCGGGTATGTATATGAAGGCGCGAAGATGCCGAACAGGACGACAAGGACAGCAACAGAGTAGCTGAAGAAAGCCAATATCTGCACGGCGCATAGCGGTATTGAGCGTCTACGCCTCACAGAAGGCAGCATGAACTGCACGAATGTTGATCTAGACTTGTTCTGGCGCCGCCGCCGTGCTTGCCTGTTCCAAGTGTGGGTCCATGTTGGCAGGCGCGAGAATCGTGTGTGTTGTGAGCTTTTACCGTTGAGTGTTCTCAACTCGTGTTCGGACGCAGTATCCTCGTCGTCGCTTTGGCTGTTGCGGTCAGAGAGCGAAGGGCGATTCAAAAGCTGGTGCTCTTCGAGGTCTCGCGTCGAGCCCATGGCAAGCCATGTGGATGGGTGTGAGTTTAGCGTGCGCGTGGGTTGGGCTGGGGAAAACACAGACACGGGGTCATAACGTGGAGGGCGTCAACAAACAATGAAAAGTCGGCGTCCATGGTAGGAGGGAGGTCGGTGGTATGTATGTAGGTGGATGGGAAGAGACGAGGCCTCTTGATTTCAGCCTCGTGAAGCACTGCCACGGGTGCCACCTGACCTGACACTCACGGAATGCATATACAAGCGATCTAGACAAACATCAGCGCCGGCTCGCTTAGCTTTCAGCGGCAAAGCAAGGTGAAATCGTGTCCCAGCTTGGTGGTACAGGCTGAGGCGAGCTGCATGTGCATGAGATTCGTGCACAGTGACAAGTACGGAGGGTCCTCTTCCTTGGTGCTTGGATCTGCTCACGCTGCTGTGAAGCAAGCACACGAAGGGACGAGCTAACAGCCTAATTTGGCACAAGCATAATAGCTTATTTCGCATAGGATTGTCTCGAAAAGGGCTGGGGAAGTGAGTGGTGCCTTTCGATCGTCACTTCAGGACTCTGCATGCGAACATGCTTTGAAGGCACGTGTCTGCGACACCATCTCGCCATTGGTGTGTTAAACGATCTTGAGAAAGCCCCTGTTGTGGCGCTCACACCCAGGTACGAGTCGCTTTCTGCTGAGACCGATTCAGCTCTGCTGTTGCACTTTGATTGGAACGTGTGATTGAACTCAAATGTCTGTTGGATCGCGAGGCAGTGGAGAATTGGACATGGGAAAAGAAGAAAGTCCCTGCCCTCTGTGAGACCAAGGGACGTGAAGTTCACAGGAGCATCTCGTTCGCACGGACGCGTGTCGGTTGTCTAGTCTGAACTCAACTTCGCACGCTGCCATTGGTGTTTCGTACGGGGAGATGTTAACTAGAATCATCCTGATACTTGTTTTCGGCTTACAATAGGAACAGGATAACCATGGTGAAACTCGTTTGTCATACAGCTTGGATGGCCTACTTTCTCTTGATACAGTTGTCCGCTATGTCGATCACAGCTGGATTGACACAAACCGAGGAGAGTAGAATAAATACCGGAAGAATTGTGTGTCCATTCAACTTCTAAGCGACCGGAAATTGTTCTCTTTCGCGACTAAGCCGCGATGCTCTTACAATTTAGGCAGGTCAGTCTTCACCGCTACGAGCGGCTTATGGCGAGGCTTGTTACGGCCTATACGACTGTCTGACTTTCCAACGGAGAAATACAGACACGCGTCGAGCTTGAGAATTGTTGCAAGTAATAAGAAGAAGGGTAGCTCATACTTCGATGTAGAAGAGAAAACGCGTACCACCTACCTATTTACGTTGCTGTCAGCATGAGCCACCAAGGCTATGTCACCTATACGAGGAGCATCATTAGAATAGCAACATCTTGAACCAGATGATCACAACCACGGCAACCGACACCCGCTGCTGGTTCGGGCATATGGCAAGCTCTATGACAGCTATCAGATAGCCGGGAACAGATATGAGTGATGGCTATGGTAGTCTGTCCCGTAATCTGTCCCCTGAGAGCTATCATAAGTAGCATCACGGCGGGTGTATATGGACAATGGCTAGACACATCTACAAAGGGCTGAACCGAGATAGCCGCTACTTTTCTGGAACACCAGAGCAGTTCCATTGCTGACTTTCACCCTCCCCATCATCGCACCCTCCACCACCATTAAGATCTTCCCACGTGGACCGAAATACGCGGAAATTCGAACTGTAGCACTGCTCGACAGAAAATCTACTCAACCCCAATCTATCGCATCATCCTCGACGATCTGGACACCGACATCTACCCGACGCTCATTCTGCATCTTCATGTGTTTGTTGCTGTTGGTGCTCCTCTTGTTGTTGTTGATGTTGATCTTGTTTCTGACCCTGTTCTCCGAAGCCGACAACGAAGATGATGACCTCTTCGGGCGACAGTCTCTCAAGATAGCGCAGGCAGTTTCACCCGCAACGCTTACGTATGCACTGGAGCGCGAAGACAGCGTCGGCGTGAATTTAGGCACGACAACATAGTCGTCACTATCAACCGACGAGTCGCCGCCATGAAGAGACGGTGAACGAGAGTCTCCCATATTGATTGCAGCGGCGGACTCCACCAAGGTAGCGGCAGCCTCAACATCAGCAGGCGCAGCAGCAGAGAAAGCTTTAGCCTTGCGGTCGTAAGTCAAAAAGCGCGATTGGCGCGCCAGCATCATTCCCAAGTACAGCACTCTCGCGGCACGGTGCTCCTTCTTCCGACTGCCGTCGGATTCCAGCGCGCGCGAGCCATCGTCGTCTTCGCTCCGGTCGAACCATTTCGGGCCAAAGTACCACTGCGCCCAGACGAGGCCGCGGATCATGTAATCTTCGAGCAGCGGACGGCCGTCGGTGGGGAAAGTGCCGGTATCGGCGCAGGACTCGATATGAGCAGTGATGGGGTAAGTCGAAGCAGTGAGGTTAAGGAAAGCGGAGAGAGCGGACCAATCCAGTTTGTTAGAAAAAAGAGTGTCCAACGTATTTTGGGGTTTGTTGCTGTTCGTCTCCGCCGGGCTGAGGTGAGTGTTCAGGGTTTCGATGCTGGAGAAGAAGACGAGCATTGTGTGCACAAAGGGGAGCAAGCACTGCAGCGAGTCCTTGCCAGGAGAGCGCCGCCGTATTACTATGTTGAAGGAGTGGTAGCAGAAGTCGACCACAGGTGAGAGAGGTGTTTCTAGTTCGAAAATTGTGGAATCGCTGATGAGTTGGAAAGCAGATGAAACATGCATGCGCCGTTGGTTGGATGGGCGAGAAGCCAAGATTTCCTTGTTCAGTGCCGAGTCGAAAAGTTGGCGGAGTACATTGTCCGGCGATCCATATCCAAGGACCGCTGCGATGTTAGTTACCGCCAAAGGGACGCCGTAGCAGGCAAACTTCTGATCAGGCTGGTCGGTCAGCTGTGTCAACGCGCAGGCACCATCGCGCGAGACCAGCTCCACTTCATCCCTCGAGGTGAAAGCCTGGGCATGGAAGCAGATCATGGAAGTCTCCGCCGACTGATTTCCACTGCGAATCCCATCGTTCAGCACAGGAGAGCAAAGGGTTCCTAGCGACTCCTTGGCATTCAAGAAAGGTACGAGAGACGTTAGCGCACGCGCGAACAGATAGAATTTGCGCAAAGAAGGCCTCTCCAAAATTCCAGAATGGTGGTATAATCTGCCGACGACAGGATGTCGGTCTGCTGCCATGGCGTACCAGCGCCCGGCTACACCTCCCCAGATTGTATGTATCTCACGATCCTCTTCAATGGCCATACGATATCTCGCAAGGTCACCCAAACACTCGATCCATGTGTCGGTGAAGTTGGGCACGGTCTCGAGAAGTAGGGACATCATCTGGTACGCAAGGTAGATGAACGCCAGCATATACTCTTGTGACTCAGGTCTTCGATGTCGCAGGACTTCTAAGAAAGCATGAATTCCGTGCTTCCACATGCGTGCCGGCATGGAGTACTTTGTTGCAAGCCCAAGAAGTGCAGGGTTCGCCGATGGATGCTGCGTAGCCATTAGAAAGTCGTGGTGCTCATAGAGTAGCGTCCTATGCAGAGCAACTAGAGCCTGCCACTGTTCGGTACTAAGGCGCTCTTCAGGGTGCGAAGCTTTCTGAGTGTCGATGTTGATACACTTTGCCTCCACCATGACCAAGCCCGCGTAAATGCCTTTGACCTCGGCGGCGAGCTGCTCTTGGGAGATTGGCGAGAACTCTGGCTGTAATTCTATCGCCCACCTACTTTTCCCGGGGAGATGCAGAGAGTGCTGAGGAATGAGCTGCGAGTCTGCATTTTCAAGAGACTGATTCGTGATCAGTGTCGCGTTTTGCAAATGAGGAAAGGATTGACTCACCTCCATCACAACCCCAGAGTCTTGACGATCAGCTATCATAATCTTCGGACTGGTGCGTCTAGAGTCCGGATGTGGCCTCATCTCTGTACAAGAATTCTGCGAATCTCGGTCCCTGCAAGACCCATGCTTCTGGTATTTGTGGTGGGGCGGACAATTAGAGTGGGATGGACTACGCTGCTTGCTATTGCGATGCATCGCACCATCCCCAAGCGAGTGTGATTCGTTACCCTCCCCACCGACTGGCTCATCCGTAGCTGGTCGTTTTAGGGAGCTCGTCGACCTATGCATCATCGGCTCTGGAGATGGAGGAGAGTTCGACTTGATCTGGAGCTGTGCAAACTTGGTGCTGGCAGGCATTGGAGACCCATCAGGCGAAGATTCTGCTTCTGGCGTGAGTTTCTCCCGGTTGCTGTGATTTGATGCGCACGAGGACGATGCTGGCGAGTGAAATCGCCGCGGCGAGGCACATATATCATCACGGCGCCGATGTGGGGCCGCCCTTCTACCATTTGACATATGGATGTCAGCGATGAGCAATATAGGCAGCAAGACGGCGCCGGGCGATATTTGTAGGCAACCGGGACGTTGACACACTCACATCGGATCGGATCTCGCCTCAGAAGTATGGAGGCGTGTTTGACGTTGCGCTGGAGAACGCTGACCAGACGAACGTTGGCGGTTTAGCATGATCATGGTCAGACCCAAAGCTGCTCCTTGCGTACGCTTTTGAGACGCGAGCTAGATCGCGCGGAGGATTCTTGTGTGATGCTGATCGCCTGCCTGGACAAACATCAGTCAACGGAAGCGGTCGGCTTCGCCCAACGCGAGAATCCGGGTCGAACACGCGCGTCTATGTAGAGTCGACACTTTTCGAACGCGGCAAAACTCAGGGATGACTGCAATGAATGCTCACTTGAATTGCGAAGGTTGCGAGGGCGCCCTTAATAACGACTTCATCTTGGGGGCGTTAGAAAACGTAACCTCACGGCGGTAAACACGCTGGCCAGATGTTGGGCTTGAGGGCTTCGCTTACCGACACACGTAACGCTCCGGTTTTCAAGATCAATAGGGCGACAAATGTTGACAACGCGTTTCGAGACAGCAGGACGACATGATTTGGATGCAAAGAAAGAAAGGGCGGCCCATAGAGATAGATGTCTCGTGTATATACCAAGGCGTAGAGCGGGGCTGATCCATACGATGCCGCGTGCATACATGCACCTGGGCCAGCTAAGGCAACCCTTCGGCGTACTGTTTGCCTGCACTAGAGCACTAGAGTAAGCCATCGGCTGCCGACTGTTATAGAATCCATTCCAAGGTTCCAGAGCGGCAGCTTTAAGAGGCCGCCCGATCTCAAAAACAATCATTGTTGCCTTTTTTCCCGATTAGTTCAGCCAACCGAATAGCGATCATGAGGCCTCTGTCACGTTATTGCTTGCTCTGATACGAGAGGCAAAAGCTGTGACTTGGTCTTTGTATCTTGACCGACATACCTGCCGCAGCTGTTTATCAACAGGCGACGGACGCCTGGCCGTCAAATGTAACACCATTTGCGGCATTCGTCGATTGTACTTGGTCGTCGTGCGTTAAACAACGTCCTCTGTCGCAAAGCGATGGTTTCGATCACAACTTCATTATTGGTACGACCTTGTCGACGGAGACATTCCCGAGAGGCCCTGTTTCGACGCTCTCAAAGGCTTGCGGCCTCAAGGCTGATATTTTAAGACGGTCACCGGTCCAGTAAAGATAAAGTCAGCGCCTAGCAACTGCGTTCTCGTCGTATAAACAAGGCTGCTGAGTGCGTGAGCTCAACGACAAAAGGGTAAGACTCATGTGAAGAGTACGCCCCGAAGGCGATCTCATCTTACACGAATAATCGTGATTGTTGCACATGAAGGCATCAAACCTGTGGGGTGATGCAGATTATAAGTAAATCATTGCCACTACCTCCACCTGTGGGGGTCACACAGAGTAGGGGTATTCTGTACAACTACAGATCGTCGAGACTGGTTGTTCCAGGCCGTCGCCTCTGTAAGCACATATCATATGGATGCCTCGAGCGCGCGAATTGGCAATCTTGCCATCGAACGCCACGAAGCTGACATGCATCGCATCTGATGTCGTGAGATAGGCAAAATATGCCGGCGCACGGTACCGCGCATGCATGTATATGACGCGGCAGTCGAGACTGCATCTTGTTCTCGTGTGAATGCATCGTCTCACACTATATCCGTCGTGTTACCGCGTATCATGTTGAGACTGGCTGGAACCCTGACATCGAAAGAGTGCGACCATTGAAACGCGTTGTCTCTTAGGGGACAGATGAAACGGGACAGATTTGGGCAATGTTGGTAGCACTCTGTCCCAAATTGTTTGTCCAACGGGTTTTAGGTAGCAGACTGCAATAGGACGCAATATCGCGGTGATTACTTGTAGTTGATCATCCGATTGTTCATGATTCAGCAAGGTGGTGTCGAGTCGTAGGAGGAAAGAATCACTCGCTCCCACTTGCGAAAAGAGGGAACGGAGGACCCTAAATCGACCACTTAGAATCCCTAGCGCGGTCCACTCTCCAACACCTCACAGAAGCCTCACTCTATTGCAACTGGCGTCAACATGCGCCGCGGCATGCTATGGACTTCTGGTCAAGGCTGATAGGAGGACACTCCTTGGCTCCCAAACCAAACTCATCCCAACACATCCACGACCCGAGAGCTCGTCTGGCCCGCTTTAAGAAAGCGTACACCTCCATCCAGCAGCTATGCAACCGCCCACGAAACATCACCAAAGAAGCCGCCACCCTTGAAGAGCTCGAGAAATTGCTCGGCCGCCTTTCACAACTCATCAGGGAAGAATCGAGGGCGCCCGCGCCGCATCTATGTCTACAGTTCGCAGCATCAAACCAGATTTACACGACCGTCACGAGGGCAGCAATCATCAGCCACCATGAAGGACTTATACACGCAACGATCACGTTGCTGGCGACATTGGTCGATAGCGAGGAGGAGGATTTTCTCTCGAGCCAGCCCTTTGCGAAGAGCTTGATGCGGCTAATAACAAGAGTGGTGGACACTGGCAGTATCCTGCTTGAGCTGGACACGGAGACTGCGATCTTGGAGCTGCTCTTTACAGTCGCGGCTAAGATCCGTCTGCAGCCAGCCATTCTACCGGTATGGTTTGCTTCTTCGGCCAAGCCTGAGCTGGACTACACAAGCGTCAAGGAAAAGAAGGGATTCGTCGGGATCAGCCAGAAAGATGATTTCCCTCTCTGTTACCTCCTAATCGACCGAGTACACCACGATGGACGGATCGGAGATTTTGCCAGGACAGGCTTGCTATACATCTTCGAGGCAACAGGCCGGTCGTCTGACCTTGAAGATTGGGTGGTCTCGAGCGACTTGCCTACCCTAATGGCTTCTGGACTCGGAGCGCTCTACAGTCAGCTCAGTCGGGAACTGAGCATTCTCCATCCCGATGCCACTTTGCCTGCTGTTCTTGCTATGAGCGATTACAGTACAACGCACCCGCGTGCAACAGCAGAATCCGCCTTCTCGGAGCGGCACAAGTCTCACATGGCTACATTCCTGTCGTATCTCGCATTCTGGCAAGATGTGCTTGACCATTGTCGCAGTGCAGAGGTCAAGCAGACCCTGCTGGATCATTTCCAGATCCTGTTCTTGCAGCAGCTGCTCTACCCGTCCATTCTCCAGTCGAGTGACACAGACGGTGGAAGCTCTGTGGCTGTACTCACTTATGTGACGACCATTCTCGCTGCACTCGACTATCCTGATTTGATACACAACATTCTAGCCTATCTCCTAGCAATCCGCGATGCACCCACTCCAGCAGACATGGAGCTCAAAGCAGAGCGAAGGCCAAGTGGACCTCCACGCTCACCCACAGCCGTCAAGCGCAGAGAGAGCTTGATGTTGCTCACAGCCACCAACGACACTGAAGATGCCGTGGAGCCTACGCTGTTCAACCTCGTCGATCTCATCTCGAACAGTCTCAGCTCGAACAACGGCTCGACAGTATATGCAGCACTCAGCCTCGCGTCCACCATCATCAACCGACAGAAAAAGTATGCCTTCGGTACCTTGTTGAAATCACATGCCGTGTCATCACACGACACCATCAGGACGGCTGGCGCTCAGGCTGTTGAAGTTGAAATGTACAGTGCTTTGGCTCTGTCGTTCCACGAACTAGGCGTCGACCAGGCTTACGATGGACTCGCTGAAGATGTTCGGCTTGCGATTGAAGCGCAAGTGTTCTCGACTCAGTCAGCGTCAGGCCAGTACATCTCACCGGAACCAAAGCCAGTCAATGTGTACGCCTTGCACAAAGAGGACGCTTTCATGCGCCTATTGTCGGCTCTACTACGCACATTCCTTACGAACAGCGTCGACGTCAACCTGGCACTCACACAGGTATTGATCTCGATCGCTTCCTGCATCGAAATCCGCCTCGATGTCTGGTTCGCTATGGACGCGTCGCACTACACCTTCGACGGCGCTGCCTCCGAGAACAAGAGCTTGTGGCAGTCGCACCTCGACGACGACGAAACTGAGACCTTGTCAGCCTTAGGACAAGTATCCCGGCGTCCAATATGGGCTGAAGACCGTGCACCCGTCATATTCAAAATCCTAAAATCTCTGAGCGAAGAGACGACAACCGTCCGCGCAAGGGTGCCAAATCTCGACCAGCTGATCTCGGGGCGTAAGAACATGCTCCAAGCCGCCAGTTTAGACGGACCGGCCTCGGATCCACACTCGCTTCCAGGCGTCCCTATGCCTACACACCTGCATCCGGTGAACACAAGACCGCAAGCACAAGGCCACAGCCGTGCCTCGAGCACGTCATCTGCCGTTCGAGGGCGAAAATCGGCGGCCGAAGCCACATCGGCTGACCACAGCTTGGCCGCATCGCCGGCTGTAGAGCGGTCGGCGGCCGAAACCTCGGGAGGCCCGACGCCCTCAGCAACAGAGGCCACCTCACAATCCGGAACGCCAGTCCCACAGCGCTCTATATTCCAACCACCACCTCCTGAAGCTCCATCTACGACCGATGTCCTCATGCAGAACATCAACGTTGAAGACGAAAGTGCTGATGGCAACAGTGGCGGGCGAACCGCAAGTCTGAACCATATTCTGACCAACATCGTCGTCTTGCAAGAGTTTGTGCTTGAGCTGGTGGCTGTGTTGCAAGTGCGTGCCGCGGTGTTGGGCGAGAAGGAATTGCGGCTCACTGCTGCTGCGTGATAGACAGACTTTCTAGGGACTCTGATAGATGCTCTGGTCTTGTTTGGTCTGGTATGATACCCTGTTTTGAAATGATATACTTTTACTGCGTGCATGAGACTTTTTATACGTCGAGACTGTCGTCATCAATTGTGCAGGCGGATCACTCATGCGATGTTGCGAATAGTCGCAGAGGATGAAGTCAGTACGTGCTCCTGAGCTAGGTGGATAGAACGGAGATGGATCCACTACATTGACACGATAAAAGAGTTGAAACAAATCATGAGGGACGTTCGTTTCGAAAGCTATATAGCTTCATCGGTCCTCCATTGGATGCACTCCGCACGCTTCGTCAACAGGGAGCTGACTTCAGGCTCGCATGGAAACCACCGTGTTCCGTCTCACTGTCCTCTCAAGATTCGACGCGGACTTAGGTCCAGGCTTACAGTAGAGGCACCCCGAGGAAGTGAATGACAAAGTGGCGAGCGTGCTCAATCCCACCCAGCTTGGCAGCGACGAGATCATTGTATACCTCGAGGAAGGACTCGCCTTTGGAGAAGGAAGCCAGATCGGCCGAGTATGCTTGCTTGTTGACGTAAAACGGGTTCTTCCACAGACCCTCATCCTTCATCGACTCGGCGTCCTCGGGCTTGCGACAACAGAGCTTGTGCCGATGAAAGTCTTTGCGCTGGCAATCCTTGCTGCAGTAGACTTGGACTTTACACTTCGAACAAACAAGTGGGGCGTGATGAGCTGTACAGCCACCGCAGTGGGTCTTGTCGGCGCTGTACATCAGTTGTTCTCTCGTGCACGGGCCGACAGATGCACCCTTGTCATCGTCGCCGCCTCCCTTCTCGAAAGCTGGCTTGTAGCCGACAGTGTTGCCGCCTAACATCATTGAAAAGCAAGCGTCGTCCATAGATCTGGGCGAGTAACCGACCGGGCGTGCGAAACGCTCGAAGTCGATTGGGATGCCGGGTTCAAACCCGTCAGGGCTATGGAGTGCTTTCTTCATCTGCACTTTGGCGGCATCCATGAGTGGAGCGAGGGGAAGGGCGCCTATGAGCAAGTCTTTGTACGTCTTGAAGAAGACTGCGTAGCCGGGAGCGGTGTAGAGGGTGCGGCAGCCATGGCTCATGGCGCAAGCACCCAGGATGATTGGCACAAAGCCTCCACAGGTGTAGTCTTTCATGCTGAGCGGGTTGAAGTAGTTGGCGACCATCTTGGCGGTGAGCTTGTGCAGAACGCCGGAATCCAGGTGGCTGCGAACCAACTCGCGGGCTTCGTCGGAAGAGCAGCCAGCAGCGTAAATTGAGTAGGTCATCTTTTCGCCGTTGGTGGATGTAGTCGGCGTGAGCTTGTTGAGGCCAGCGAGCCCGTCAAGGTACGCGACTGCGACAAGGGCGCCAGCGTTCTCGAACACGCCTTCGCCAACGAAGGTGCCCATGAGGGGAAATAGCGGGTAAGGCATGGTTGGGATGGCTGTCGATGCTATCGTCTTGGCTGGGACAAATGGGCGTGTGAGCGTGAGTGTGAGTATGAGAGGGTGATTCTGTGGGTGGTTGACGTCGCTTCGAGAGTAGGTGTAGCAGAAGAAGTGATGTTGAGATGATTTGAGGGTGAAGGTGACCTAGGGTGACGTTGAATTCCTGCTGCCTAAATCAGTGAGGAAAGAGCGACCTTGACGGGCAAGTGACACGCGTGACAACGCTCAATTTTGACACGGCTCAAGGAAGAATGAGACGCGGTGAGAAAAGAAACTGTGTGATGATTCCGTTCCGAACTGTCTAGCGGTGCATCTGGCAACCGACAGTCCATGCCTAAAACGGCACACCACTAATCCACCAAGCTCCTGCCGTCCTCAATAGCAGCATATCAACCAGGAAGTGACGTGAAACTAGCCCTGCAACTCTACATGTTTTTGCTTCCGCCAGAGACTATCCTCCTCTCTCCGTCAGTGCCCTTTCGAATCGTCGGCCCAGCAGTCAGACCTTCGTCCGCAACTCCGTTCTGGCGGCTGATAGATGCTGGTCGATCCGGTTTGCTCGCTGCATAAGGTAGGTCTGTGCTGTAAAGTTCTGGAATGTGCTCGCGGGGAGGTGGGCTGGATTCTCGTCCATCCATTAAATCGTCGTTTTCGTCGGGCGAATCCATTGAAACAGGGCGACGCTTTTGTAGGCGTGAGGCGTTCGGAACACCGTACGCCTGACCGCCACCGGAAGTGCGAGTCGCGTGTAGTGAAGAAGGTGGTGGATGAGGGAATGATGCAGGAGGGCCGCCAGCAGCGCGATTAACGGTAGGCTGCGAGCGGCGTCGCTTGTCGCGGTGAGGGCGGTCGCCCGGAGGCTACAGATGGGCTTCGATCAGCGACCATTCTTTCACGCTCCGGCGGTGCCGTCGTCCAACCAACCCACCCACCCACCTACCCTCCGGCCAGGCGCTTAAAGCTTAACCTACCGTGCCCACGCCCTCGTCGCCGCTCGCTTCGCTGCCCTCGACGTTGGGCTCCACTCTCTTGCTCAGTTGTTCCAGCAGGAAAGCCCGCTCCAGTCGCATCTTCATGATCGCGCGGTCGAGGCGCACCCTCCTAACCCTGGCTTCCTCGTTCGCGGCTTCGACTTCGTTCAGGCGGCGCTTGAGCTGGATGCATTTGCGGTAGTATGCTTTTTCAACGCTGGGGGCAAGCGGCGTGCCTGCTGCGCGTTTACCTGGGACTGTTGGATTGCGCAGTTAGTATGGGCATGTCCGAGAAAGCCGATGGAGTGCTATGTAGGTACTTACGGACTGGCGGCATTGTTACAATGTTGAGTTTTTGCGCGTAGTTGAGAGTTGTAATTGATGATTGCGGGAGAGGACGTGTAGTACTTGGAGAATGTGGCTGTTCCTTTGATGGTTTGACAGAAGTCTCGTAAATGTGGTTGCGAAGGAACAGTAGTAAGTACCGAGTGAGGCTGACAGATGGAGTTCTGGTTGTCGCGTTCGGCGTCTGGGCATCACATGCGAGGGTTAGGGTTTCACTTGAGCAAAAACGCATCTAACGTTATGTCAGTTCCAGGTGGCAGTACAACAAACGCACTTAGAGTAATTGAAAATATTGTGATATGAGCTTTGATCGACGAAATGCTGGTTGTCATGATATCTGTTGCTTTATCTTTATGTATATGCTGGACCTTCCAAACGCCAGCTCGCTGTTCAACCATGCAGCTCTTCATGATTATCGTAAATGTATGTACAGTTCAAAAGTATCCTCTTCACATGACGAGAGATCGTTGTGAATTAATCCCCGAGATCTAACTGATCCAAATGACACACCGTAAATGCTGCCATTCTTACACTTTTCTCTACACCTCCGCCTTCGGTCGCACCCTCTATGTCATTGCATTGGAGGATAATCGTATCCTCAAGAGCAGCAGAGCTCAGGACCCGAGTCATCCGGCTGTCTTGCAAACACCTTCATACAGCGTTGACGCGCCGGGACGTCGTAATGCCGAAAAGGCGACCCACGCGGATCATTGGATTCAACAGGGAAGCCTTGACTTTCAAGGCGGCACTTCTCGGGCTCTCCAATTCGCAACAACGCTCTGCACGTCCTTCAGAGTGGCGGGCTTGGTAACATACTCATCGACGCCAGCCGCAAAAGCCGCAGCGCGATCCTTGTCACTGACCAGGCCAGTCAAAGCAGCAATGTAGGTAGTGCGCGCACCGGATTCTTTCTCCAGACGACGCACGGCAGTGGCAACATCGAAACCGGAGACTTCGGGCATCGAGAGGTCGAGAAGGATGATGTCAAAGCCTTCGGGTGCGGGAGTAGAGTCGTCTGTAGATGTCAGATTTGCAGCCTTGAAAGCGTCGATCGCGTCCTGGCCTCCGCCAGCAGAGGCTGAAAGTTTCTTGCTGCATTTCTTCGCGTACATGCCGACAACCTTGAGATTGATGGCGTTGTCGTCTACAAGCAGGAAGCGCGGCTCGGCGGGTTGCGTAGATATGTTGCTGACGGTGCGGTGTGGAAGCTCCATTTCGTTGTTCTCAGCCTGGACACTGAGAGCGTTGACGTTGACATCAGGATCTGTAGCGCTGGTTGCAGACGACAAGACACTGCTTTCAAGGTGGTTTGCAGACGACTGACTCGCACATGAGCTCTGGCGTGATCTACCATGGAGTTCACTGCTCCTCTGCATGTTTTGCAGGCACGTCTTGATCGTGGCACAGACCTTGGAAGAGGTCAACGGCCCCACGATTGTTGCGTATGTTCCGGGATGCAGAGTCTGAACAGCTGCCTCAGACTGCGAGTCTGGACACAGAACGATCTTCTGCATTCCACCAAAAGCATCATTGGCTAGGAGCCTCATCCTCTCGATATCGTCGTGCACGAGGAAGACAATATCGGGAACATCTTCGGGTGCTTCCCAAGTTCCGAAGTCCAAGTCTAGCCAAGTTCGGAGCGTCCGGGTCAACGAGCCTTGTAAAGCATCGAGACAGCGCTGATTGCGTGGGTTATCTAGTTCCTTCCACCTCGTTGGAGCAAGAAGGCGAACCGTCGGCGGTGACATGTCTGGCACATCTGATTTCGAGAGATACGGCACACCGTCCCCGTTTGAATTGACGAGATCGCGGGCGATCCTGGAAAGAGGTAGCGAGACAGACACTTCTGTGCCTTTAGACTCATCAGTGTCGATGGTAGTCTCGCCTTCCAGGGCTTGTACTGCACTCTGCACGAGTGTGAGGCCAAGACCAGTACCTGTGTCTAGCGGATCCTGCTGTGCAAAAGGCACTAGCAGATTGTGTTTGATGAAGTCACGTGTCATCCCTCGACCCGCATCTATGAACTTGAGCTTCACGATCTCATGGTCAGTCTCGAGGCTGATTCTTATACATGCATCGGGTCCAGTAAACTTGATGCAATTGCCGAGGAGATTGTTGATTATGACGCTGATTCCTGAGTACCGCCCGAGAGAAAAGTCAGCTCGTGGGTCTGCGTCCACGGTTATGATTGTGCTGACGGGACGCTGATTGAGGTTCTGATTGCCACTCGTCCAGAGGAGGCTTCTGGCAGGACCATTGGAGGAGAGAGTACTCTTCCTCTTCCTGGTATCTCTCTCAATCGTCTCCTCTATCAGCGCTAGAATGTTGTTCTTGCCTTGACTGACGTCTTCTGCGGAATCCGGGAAGTGATGTTCTTTGGACTGCTCCGGACGCGGACTTGCAGAGCCTATGTTGGAGTAGAGCAATATATTGTCGATGTTGCCACGTAGCTGGAGACCACAGGCTTCGGCGCCCTCGAGCAGATCGAGCTGATGTGCAGAGCAATTGGTGTCTTGTAAAAGCAGTTCGATAGACGCAAGCATGCCATGAAGAGGACTGCGCATCTCATGCGACATCGAGCCTAGGAAATCCGATTTGTTCCGGGAGAGCATCTGTGCCTCTAGCCGACGTATTTGTGTCATTATTGCCATCCCGAACGATGATAATGGGGGAAGGTCGGTAGCGCTACAATAGACTCGCGTGAAACCTGTAGCCCAGCCAAGCACGAAAGCGACATCTCGATCGTGGAAGCTGTCACGTAGCGGCATGAACACAAATTGCTCAGCGTTCGGAAAGTTGTGACAAAGTGCAAGCTCGACTTGCTTGGTACGGCCGGATCGCCCTTGTGCCGACGCGACATATTTTCCATCCTCATTTACTGAAGATATGTGGAAGATTGCTCCAGTGGGAAATACTTCAAGGAGCTGTTGAGCAACAGTATCGCTGATAGGCCCGAGAGATTTGCTTTCTGGGTCGCATTTCTTTGCCAGTGTTTTGTCCCTTGGCTGCTGACTCATACGGACAACAGCATTGTGAGAAGGTAGCTCCTGGATAACCAGGCCGTTGAGTTGGAACGCGCGAAATAAGAGGTCTGCGGCTGTTGCGTATATGTTGGCTGCAAAAGACGTGTAGAGCTTCGGAGATTTTGCGTCCTGGGAGTCTTGTGCTTGTGCTGCGTCCGGCGACGCTATGTAAACATCGCTCTCAAGCACCGAAGAGACAGCCGAGTTGCATCGCAGCGACCTTTTATTCTCCATAGCCTCGAGCGTCTGCAGAAGCTGAGTCATTACGTATCCGGCTGTTTTACACATGAACTCGCAGTGCGAAGGTGGCAAAGGTTCTTCTGGTGCACTCTTAGTAAAGACAAAGAGCGTTCCAATGTTGAGACCATCGGGGGTAGTAAGTGGTACACCTGCGTAATGTCGAAAGTCGGCAACCGTGCCGTCCACGATAGGTAGTGACTTGGTGCTCTCATCGGCTGACAGGTCAAGGATTTCGTATACAGGATGGGCCTGATCCTGCTGGTCGAGGGCGATTGTCTTCTCGCATATGCCGCCACGGTGGGCAATTTGCTCGCAGCCGTACCATTTCGTCGTTTGCACAGTCAGATCGTGCAGGGCAGACCGGTGTACGACGGAAAGAAAGTGTTGAGTGTGTTCATCCAAGAGAGTGATTGCCGCCAGGTCCCCGTCCAGCTCGTACAAGAGACATCGCAATAGTCCACTGAGAGCGGCGTCGCTCTTCGAGTCCTCGCCACAGGCAGCTGGCGGATGTGCAGTCCGAACCTGACAGAAACGGCGTACCTCCCAGACTCGTTGGGGATCTGTTATGTCGGCAGCCTGATCTGTCGTCTGGGACATGTTAGGCGGGCAGGCAGCGGTGATGACATGGAAGTGTTGTAGGTTGGAATGTCGATAGGATCACTACCACCGGGCAAAAGACCCAGTTAGACAGTGCTAGACGCCTTCTTCTTCTGCTTCTTCTAGACCATCTTTGTAGAAGGCGCACGGCCACCACACGCTGGTGTGACGGGCCGAGGAGCGCTACTTGTCCTAGCGTCCGGCATGTGTGCCAGGTTATCGGTGATCAGGAATGTGTGGCCCGATTCCGATTGCCCATGCTGCTCCTCCCTGTATTTTACAGGGCATGATGGGAGGATGGATCGCTATCGCCTTAGACCGTTTTCATGGGATGCTGCATACCTACTGGTGAAGGCAACGATGAGCGGGCAAGAATGCCATATCCGATAGTCGACCCTCATGGGCAGAATACTAGGCAGAAGACGCCACTGCCGTCGCCATCCGAGCCCGTCTTTTCGAACTGGCCTGGACCGCCGAAAGGCGTACAGGTAGTAGTACATATATATAGACGTCTCTCTGGTGTTGTGACTGGTGCTACCTCATCTGGCAGTGGTGCCGAATGCATCGTTGTAGTTATCCGGCGGAAACCACTTCTCCCATCGATGCCAATATAAATATAATGTGCACGCAAGCGCCACTCCACCTGCTTGGGTACCCCATGTTACTGTCCAAGGCCAGTACCTCTAGTGCAAGGAGGAAGCCCAAGACAATGTCAGATGAACCACCTCGGCACTTTTGTTATCTTTCTTCTTGCGAAAGCTTCCCGAGCTAGGCGTATACATTGGCGAAACCCATACAGTATGCATGCAGATGAACATACAGTAAGGTACCTCTGATGCAAAGTACAGTCTGTGGCATACAATGATGTGGATGTATCAATTCAGGATCGTCGTCTTTTACTGTACTCTCACTCGCTCCCCACATGTTCATAAATTCATAAATTGCGTGATCTTGTCAATCGTCACATCCCCAGAATAAAAATCCAAGGGCAAGAGGGCATCCAATCGGCATTGACTCACGAGCCTCGCTCTACAATGTTTCATTCAATCTCCAGGATTGCTTGCAATCATATCGCCGTAATCTGACCATCACACCATGTCTGTTGCAAACTCCAATGCCGCTCCGCCCACAGGCAATGCTGGGAAATACCGTACATGACCCCGCCAATTACTCCCCTCCGGAACAACGCCCAACAAAGACATCCGCTAACCACTGGCATTGGATCAACAGGAAGATCAAGCCCTGCAGAGCAACCCGAAAACCCATACGTCCAACTCATCCCCGACCAAGAAATCGCCATCGTCCCCGAATTCACCCTCGAGTCCGGCGTGACGCTCAAGAATGTCCCCGTCGCCTACAAAACATACGGCACCCTGTCTCCCGGACGCGACAATGCCATGGTCATATGCCACGCTCTGACGGGCAGCGCAGATGTGGGAGACTGGTGGGGACCGTTGATGGGCGGACCGGGCGAGCCAGGAAAAGAGGCCAGGGCCTTCGACATGAGTCGCTTCTTCATCGTCTGCATGAACAGTCCAGGCAGCCCGTACGGAAGTGCGAGCCCTGTGACGGCAAAGGATGGCATACCCGGCGGCGAGCAGTACGGGCCTGAGTTCCCGCTCACCACCGTCCGTGACGACGTCAATTTGTTCAAACTTCTTCTCGACGACCTGGGCGTGAAGCAGATCGCGGCAGTGGTTGGCGGCTCCATGGGTGGCATGCTGGTGCTTGAGTTCGCCTACTTCGGCGCCGACTACGTCCGCACCATCATTCCCATTGCAACCTCTGCCCGTTACTCGGCTTGGGGCATCTCTTGGGGTGAGGCTCAACGTCAGAGTATCTACTCAGACCCAAAGTACGACGACGGCTACTATACGCGAGACGATCCGCCTACTACTGGCCTAGGAGCAGCTCGCATGTCAGCTCTGCTCACCTACCGTAGTCGCGACTCTTTTGAAGCTCGTTTCGGCCGTAACACGCCCGATGCCACTCGCAAACAGAACATCAACGGCGCAGCTCCTCGGCCCAGCACGCCAGGAAACGAGCACTTTGCCATCCACAACGATGGGCACCGCAACGCAGGCTCCCCACGCATGTCCGCCCGCAGCAATAGCAACGCATCAGTCGACTCCGTCAGCCTGCCCGCAGCAGCAGCGCCCTCGATCAACATCACTGACCCTCAGTTCTCGGGCGGCACCTCCTTCGCAGTCCCCGTCCGCCCATCGGCCGCAGCGCGCAAAGGCAAGCCCATCTCAACCTACTACTCAGCACAATCCTATCTGCGCTACCAGGGCGAGAAGTTCATCAAACGCTTCGACGCCAACTGCTATATCGCCATCACGCGCAAGCTCGACACGCACGACGTTTCGCGCCAGAGAACCGACGACCCATCGCTGCACGCGACCTCGAACGACGCCGTGCGCGCCGCTCTCCAGCTGATCGCGCAGCCCACGCTCGTCCTCGGCATCGAGTCTGACGGCCTGTTCACGTTCGCCGAGCAGCAGGAACTGGCCGCCAGCATCCCTGGCGCGGAACTGAAGGTCATCGACTCGCCCGAAGGCCACGACGCTTTCCTGCTCGAGTTCAAACAGGTCAACCGCTTCTTGCTCGACTTCTTGCACAAGGCTCTGCCTGATATCATGGCCAGGGAGCCGGTCAATTGGCCTCCGGCGGCGAAGAAGATCGAGGAAGCTGCGAAGGAAAGCACTTTTGGCGAGGCCGAGGTGGACGATATCACGGCTTGGTAGGACTGTCTGTTTAGGAGGATTGTAAAAAGGTGTTCATGCGACGTCGTTCAACCCGACGTGGAGTCAGACCTGGGGGTTTGGTTGTGTGTAGATAGAAAGGATTACGATACCCGGTTGATGCATGCTAAGTGAGTGAAGCGTGAGACATATTATTAAACACGTTCGCGCGATGATCAGGGAATTTTCTTTCCTTTCTCTTTCCCTTGTTCGGCATGCTAGCTTGCTGTTGACGGTGGGGGTGGGGTTGATGTCGTTCTGCTCCGTTCGAGCCCATAGCCAGCCCACAATGTCAGCCCGATAAGGCGGCGCCCAGCCCGCGATGCTTTCACCGGTCTGTAGCTTAGCTTGCGTGAGTCTCTCGGGCTTCGGCAGTTGTATCGTCTTCACGAATTCAAGGCAAACATGCCTCGCACACAAGATGGCGTGAATTCGGCGTGTACAGCAGCCACCACAGACCTCAACCGGGAAGACTCTAGCATGGATCACATGGGGTGGTTGGTCATCTCGCATCATATTTGCTGCTACTCTCAAATCAAGGAGAAGAAGCCTCGGGGAAACTCGATCCATCCCCATTCCCTCGCTACGCTCGCTCGTAATCGGACTAGAAATTCAAAGGCGTACTGCTGCTTTTTCCACAAGTTCGAAATTGTCGGACCCCCGAAAACCGTCTTATGAGGCTATATTCCACCCGATGTACTCTTTTTGCCTCGCCTCTTGGCCCCTGAAAGGAGAGGTTGAGGCTTATCAATAGGAATGCGAAGGCGGTTGGGTAGGGTGGTGACTGAGGCGGAAATAGGCGCAAGCACTCTACTTCTGCATCATGAGCTGGACGAACTCGTTGTCTGTTATACGTTAGTGTATGCAATTTCGGAATTGCAGTCCAATCCATCGTGCAAGACTCACAGTCAATTCTTCCGTCACCGTCCTGGTCGGCTTCCCGGATCATCTCGTCAACCTCGTCGTCGGTGAGCTTCTCGCCAATGCTGGTCATGACGTGCCTCAGCTCAGCGGCAGAGATGAAGCCGTTGTTGTCGCGGTCGAAGACCTTGAAGGCCTCGCGGATCTCCTCCTCGGAGTCGGTGTCCTTCATCTTGCGCGCCATCATGGTCAGGAACTCGGGGAAGTCGATGGTGCCGTTGTTGTCGGCGTCGACCTCGTTGATCATGTCCTGAAGCTCAGACTCGGAGGGGTTCTGGCCGAGCGAACGCATGACGGTGCCGAGCTCCTTGGTGGTGATCTGTCCGTCGCCATCCTTGTCCTGATCCTGGGTGTCAGCCTTGCGCGGTGCTGATGCTGGTGCTGGCAGACACGTGGGCTAGGCTGTCACTTACGAAGAGGGAGAAAGCCTCCTTGAATTCGGACACTTGCTCCTCGGTCAATGAGTCGGCCTGAAGGTGAGCTTAAGGTCAGCAGCATTCACTTCTGACTACAATCTACGTTTCCATCGCTTTTCACCATGGCGGGTTTGTTTTGCTGGCGGGCAGCGGGGTAGCAGGCGGGGTGAGGGCGGTGTGTGCGGTGTGATAGCGTACCATGATCGTCGTGTGGTTGAGTCGGTGGGAGTGTTGTTGGGCGGTAGGTGTGTTGTGTCAGAGTTGATGGCAGTGGTGGGTAGTGAAGGTGCTTGAGTGTTTGTGTTGAGATTGAAGCAAACTAAGGGTCGTCGTCACTCGGGGTCGCTCCTTCTCCCAGCTCCCACAACTCACAGCAGGGCCGGGGCCAAGCCTTCAGCTCAGCCCTATATCCGGTGTCTCATACGCCGACGAGCCACCAGGGAGAGCACATGTCATCGTTCTCCAAGCACAACTGAAAGCAACACTCACATACATGCCCACCGTCACATGATGCGAACGCACGCTGTAACGACTTCAGCGCAGCCATGTCTACCGCGCTGAGCTCCGGCGCCTGGCGGGATCGTACGAATCTGTATGCTTCGCTTTGTCTTCTGCTTCCAATGCGACACAACTAACACGCCCGCCCCAGCTTCATCTCATACCGCCAATCCTACACACACCACCCAGCCGCTCGAAGTCAACCAGTTCGTCCAGGAGGAAATGATCCCTACAGCGAGAGCGCTGGCTTACTGGGCGCTGGCGCCGGCGACGGCGATGCCGTCATTGAGATGGACCTCCTGCCTCCACGCTGGCTCGACATTCAGGACGACATCACCTCGCGCCTAAGCGACGTTTCCGCCACGATGAAGAAGTTGGATCAACTACACGCCAAGCACATCCTACCAGGCTTTGATGATGAGAGCGTCAAGGCGCGAGAGGAGCGCGAGATTGAGGACTTGACGCTGGAAGTCACGCGAGGCTTTGCAAGCTGCCAGTCTGCAATCAAACGCATAGACAAGATGGTGCAAGAGCAGGCTAAGACGCAGGAACATCGCGGAGGTCTCACCAAGGAAGACGAGACCATGGCACGGAATCTTAAGATCTCCCTCGCCAGTCGCGTCAGCGAGGTCAGCACGACATTCCGCAAAAAGCAGACCGCATACTTGAAGAAACTGCGGTCACTCGGGGGCATGAACGCCAGTCTGGATAGTAGAGCCGGCACGCCGAATGTCGCCGCAAATCCGTACACCGATCCTGCGATGCAAGACTCGGAGCTCGACCGCAGCAGCGCCCAGTCAACTTTACTGCAGACAGCCCAGGTCCGCCGTCGGACCGGGGCACACGACGCTGCGATTGAGCAACGCGAACGGGAAATAGAGAAGATTGCGCAAGGTGTCATTGACCTCTCAAACATCTTCCAAGATTTACAGTCGATGGTCATCGATCAAGGTTCACTGCTCGACCGGATCGATTACAACGTGGAACGTACTGCCGAGCACGTCAAGGCTGCCGACAAGGAGCTGAACGTCGCTACCGGGTACCAAAAGAGGTCGACGAAGAGGAAGATAATGCTGCTTCTTATCCTGCTGGTGGTTGGAATGTTCATCCTGGTGTTGATCAAGCCCAGAAAGAGCAAGGCAGGACCAGTTGCGCGCGCAACTTCACGCGACTTTCCGTCACATAGCGTACGAGACAGTGGTCCTGGGATTGGCTCAAGACGAGCGAAGTGGAAGCAGCGTCGGCGGCGGCATATGGAGCTGGCCGATAGTCTAATGCCTTTGTAGCGTGTAACAACATTTCATTTGCTGCTCATGCAAGACGAGGTTTGTCAATGGTGACGTTCCTTACGAGTCACAAACATGATGATCATCTGCTCAAAACTTAGCAGGTGCCCTGTATATCATGAGTGTCTGTTGCGCTCGTGTCGCCCTTGACCATGACAGGATCGACATCGGATCGGCCGGATCCTGGCGGAGCTTGAGCTCAAGCTTTCACATGTGGAAGCTTGCCCTTGCCCTGCTTCACCGTTGGACTTTCCGGATCACGTCACTCGTGTCAACGATACCAAACTAAATGTCAATCCTCTCACATTTGAACTACATATTTGCATTCTCTTCTCAGTCTGTTCGGTAACACAATTTCGCTGATACCATCAAATCTTCCCCCCAATCCCAACAATCAGACCGCCTTTTCAACGTTGTGGACTCTTTCCGTCATTGGCAAAACAAAGACTCATTCCACAGGCATGGCTCAAATAATCCTCTCCATCAACGCGGGATCTTCTTCAGTCAAAGTCTCCGTCTACACATTCAACCCATCATCGTCCTCGCCGCCGACTTCGGTAGCCGACATATCTGTCGCTGGTTTGACAGCTCCACCCGTCTCGCTCACCTACGCTCGCGGAGATACATCCGTTGCCAAAAACAAAAAGCTCGACAAGATATCCAATGCCCAAGATGCTTTCGCCGCCATCCTCGAGCACCTCACCTCAGATCCCGACCTAACTCAACTCCAACACCCAGACGACATCGCGTTCGCTTGTCACCGTATCGTCCACGGCGGCTCGTATTCCAAGCCTACCCGCATCGACTCCGACACCTACCACCACCTTGAATCTCTATCTGCCCTCGCACCTCTGCACAATGCCGGCGCCCTCGAAATCGTCAAAGCAGTCCACGCCTCTATCCCAAAAGCAACAAACATCGCCTTCTTCGACTCGGCCTTCCACGCCACAATCCCTGTCGCAACACGCACGTACATGATCGACCCAGCCAAAGCAAAGCAGAACGGCCTGCGCAAATACGGCTTCCACGGTCTCTCCTACGCTTTCATCGCCCGGAGCGTAGCATCTTACATCGGGAACCCGCTAGGCAAACTCAACATCATCGCCCTTCACTTAGGTTCTGGCGCCTCCGCTTGCGCCATCCTGCAAGGCAAAAGTGTCGACACCACCATGGGCCTTACGCCGCTCTCCGGCTTGCCGGGCGCGACCAGGAGCGGCGACGTAGATCCCAGTTTGATCTTCCACTTCACTCACGATGCCGGCCAGCCTTCGCCCGGCAGCTCGAAGGAATTGCATGTGACGCGCGCCGAGGAGATCTTGAACAAGGAGAGTGGCTGGAAGGCTCTGACCGGTACGACTGATTTCGGAGCGGTGAGTGCGAAGGCTGCTCAGGGCGAAGAGGCTGCCAAGTTGGCTTTTGATGTTTTCGTCGATCGCTTGGTTGCGTACGTCGGTTCATATTTCGTCAAGTTGGGAGGTGAGGTTGACGCTTTGGTTTTCGCGGGTGGGATTGGAGAGCATGGTGTTACGTTGAGGAAGGCGGTGTGTGAGAAAGTGAAATGCTTGGGCTTCGAGCTTGATCAGGATAAGAATGAGAAGTTGGGGGACGAGGTTGTGCAGGATGTTGGTCGCTCGCAGGGCCAGGCTCAGGGCAAGAGAGTCTTGGTTTGCAAGACGGATGAACAGGCTGAGATGGCCGAGCAGTGTGCGAGGGAGGCAGATAAGCTGAGGAGGCCATAAACTGCTTAGATGACAATTCAGTATCCGTAATGAGCTAGACGATGTCATCAAATCGTTCATCTAAGCAATGATATGAATGATCGCAAGATGTACAGATAAACACATGCTATCACATGCAGGCGGCCCCTCCCCTGCTCAATCAGTGTAGCGAGTAGGAAGAGTTTTCCGACCTTGCAAACGCACCAGATCCTCACCTCATCACCTATCTACTTTAACTCCTCACAGCAAGTGTCGAAACCCTGCAAAACCCATCCTCACCCAATTATGGACCCACGAAACGAGGACGCCAGCAAACCTCACTCGACCCAAAACGGCCTAATCGGAATGGGCTTACCAAAACCCTTCCAGCAGAAAGATCAAGCGCACCCCAACACAAACACGAACATAGACCTTCAAAACCCCATCACCGAGGCGGTCCTCCTCGAGCCACGCCGTTACAACGCCCAAGCCAACTACTCCAACGACCCGCATTTGATCACAGCGCGCCAATCTTTCCAGCAAGCGCACGCCGGCATCATGGGCCCGCCTCCTCGACCCAATCCATCCGCAGTGAGCGGAGCATCTCTTGCAGCTTTCAACGAGAGGACCGTGTACTCTCAGTTGTTAGAGGGCCATCAAAATGAGATCCTCAGACTCGAAGAGGATCTGGCGGCTGAGAAGTCTAAGTCAGCGGCATTGCAGGTTGCGCTTACGAAGGCGGAGGAGGTGGCGGCGGAGGCGCAAAAAGGTGAGGGCGCGGATGTAGGCCCTGGGGCCAAGAGGAGGAAGGTGGGTGGAAGGAAGACGTATTGAGTGCGTGGGATTTCAAGGTGTTCTCGTCCGGGCTTCGGCCTCGGTGGTTGTTGGTGCTGACGTCTCATTGGTGCTGATCGAGCTGTTTGACGGCTGAAGAGCAGGAGAGAGACTTGGAGCTTGCAGTCCGTGCAGATTCGAAGTTTCCTTGTTCTACAAGCCAATCTGTTTGCAGTGGAGCGGTTGCAGTCTCTCGAACGATATCTCGTAGTGAGGCTGCACCCGCGTGACTTTTGATACACGCTGCCTCTCTAGCGAGCATGATTCTGCTAGCGATTGATTCAATAC
>Ga0265797_10000501_pt1 | contig 71021 bp, 57 predicted proteins | sample P2T30metagenome_FD_192433 | JGI IMG/M metagenome (GOLD analysis project Ga0265797, IMG submission 192433) | Plant litter microbial communities from East Loma Ridge, Irvine, California - P2 T30 | ecosystem: Environmental > Terrestrial > Plant litter > Unclassified | place: USA: California...
GCCTTCAGTCTTCCTTGCGCAGATGCGGGAACAGCAGCACGTCGCGGATGTTCGGCGAGTCGGTGATCAGCATCATCAGGCGGTCGATGCCGATGCCGCAGCCGCCGGCTGGCGGCATGCCGTATTCCAGGGCGCGGATGTAGTCGGCGTCGTAGAACATCGCTTCGTCGTCGCCGGCGTCCTTGGCGGCTACCTGCGACAGGAAGCGCGCTGCCTGGTCTTCAGGGTCGTTCAGTTCCGAGAAGCCGTTGGCGATCTCGCGGCCGACCATGAACAGCTCGAAGCGCTCGGTGATGCCTTCGCGGGTATCGGACGCACGCGCCAGCGGCGACACTTCTACCGGATAGTCGACGATGAAGGTCGGCTCCCACAGCAGCGCTTCGGCGGTTTCTTCGAACAGCGCCAGTTGCAGCGCGCCCAGGCCGGCGGTGGCGAACGGCTTGACGCCGAACTTCTTCAGTTCAAGCTTGATGAACTCCGCGTCGTTCAGCTGCTCGGGGGTGTAGCCCGGCGCGTACTTGTCGATCGCCTCGACGATGGTCAGGCGCTGGAACGGCTTGGACAGGTCGAGTTCACGGCCGCCATAGGTCAGCACCGCGCTGCCGTTCGAGTCGATCGCCGCCTGGCGGATCACCTCTTCGGTGAACGTCATGATCCACTTGTAGTCGGTGTACGCCGCATAGAATTCCATCATCGTGAATTCCGGGTTGTGACGGACCGATACGCCTTCGTTGCGGAAGTTGCGGTTGACTTCGAACACCCGGTCGAAGCCGCCCACCACCAGGCGCTTCAGGTACAGCTCGGGCGCGATGCGCAGGTACATTTCCATGTCCAGCGCATTGTGGTGGGTAACGAACGGCTTGGCCGCGGCGCCGCCCGGGATCGGGTGCAGCATCGGCGTCTCGACTTCCATGAAACCGTTCTTTTCCATGAAGCGGCGCATCGACGACATCGCGGCGGTACGCGCCTTGAAGGTGCGGCGCGTCTCTTCGTTCATGATCAGGTCGACGTAGCGCTGGCGGTACTTGGTTTCCTGGTCGGCCAGGCCATGGAACTTGTCCGGCAGCGGGCGCAGGGCCTTGGCCACCAGGCGCAGCTTGCTGACCTTGACGGTCAGTTCGTCGACCTTGGTCTTGAACAGCGTGCCTTCGACGCCCAGGATGTCGCCCAGGTCATAGCTGCGCAGCGCTTCCATGGCTTCTTCGCCAGCGCTGTCGAGCGTGATGTAGATCTGGATACGGCCGCTGGCCGACGGGCCCGAGCTGTCCTGCAGCGTCGCGAACGCGGCCTTCTTGCCGGCTTCGCGGCGCAGCATCATGCGCCCGGCCAGCACCACGGCGACCGGCTCGGCTTCGAGTTCCTCGCGGGTCTTGCCGCTGTAGGTCTCGACCAGGTCGGCCGCCTTGTGCTGCGGACGGAAGTCGTTCGGGAAGGCGTTGCCTTTTTCGCGCAGAAGCCCCAGCTTGGCGCGGCGCTCGGCCATGATCTTGTTTTCGTCGGCTGCCGGAACCGGGGTCTGGTCTTGGTGTTCGTTGCTCATGATGTGATCGTGATTCTTGTTGATTACGGGCGGACGGCTCAGACGTTCTGCTTGAGCGAGGCCGAGATGAAATCATCCAGGTCGCCGTCGAGCACGTTCTTGGTGTTGCCGGTCTCGAAGCCGGTACGCAAATCCTTGATGCGCGACTGGTCCAGCACGTACGAGCGGATCTGGTGGCCCCAGCCGACGTCGGTCTTGGAGTCTTCGAGTTTCTGCTGCTCGCTCATGCGGTTGCGCAGTTCGAGTTCGTACAGCTTGGCGCGCAGCATGTCCCAGGCCTCGGCCTTGTTGCGGTGCTGCGAGCGGTCGTTCTGGCACTGCACCACGATGCCCGACGGGCCGTGCGTCAGGCGCACCGCGGAGTCGGTCTTGTTGATGTGCTGGCCGCCGGCGCCGGATGCGCGGTAGGTATCGATGCGCACGTCGGCCGGATTGATCTCGATCTCGATCGAGTCGTCGACTTCCGGGTACACGAACAGCGAGGTGAACGACGTGTGGCGGCCGTTGGCCGAGTCGAACGGCGACTTGCGCACCAGGCGGTGCACGCCGGTCTCGGTGCGCAGGTGACCATAGGCGTACTCGCCGTCGACCTTGATGGTAGCGGTCTTGATGCCAGCGACCTCGCCGTCGGACTGTTCCAGGATCTCGGCCTTGAACCCCTTGCGTTCGCAATAGCGCAGATACTGGCGCAGCAGCATCGAGGCCCAGTCCTGGGCTTCGGTACCGCCGGCGCCGGCCTGGATGTCGATGAAGCAGTTCGCATGGTCCATCGGATTGCTGAACATGCGACGGAATTCCATCTGCTCGATGATCTTCTGGATCGCGTCGGCATCGCCGGCGACCGCTTCGATGGTGTCGTCATCGCCTTCTTCGCGCGCCATCTGGAACAGGTCGGATGCGTCGGCCAGGTTGGCCTTGGCCTTCTCGAGCGTCAGCACGACGCCTTCGAGCGCCTTCTTCTCTTTGCCCAGGTCCTGGGCCCGTTTCTGGTCGTTCCAGACGGTGGGGTCTTCCAGCTCCTGGTTGACCTGTTCTAGCTTCTCTGACTTGCGATCGAAGTCAAAGATACCTCCGAAGTTCGGCCTCGCGACCGGTCAGGTCGTTCAGCAGGGCGGAAATGGCGTTGATGCGTTCGGCTTCCATGGTCTCGGCAGTCTCATTGTGATGTTGAATCGAACCGGTGATTATACGCCACATGTGCCTGCGGCCGGCCGCCCGCCATGTTTGATCCGTCCTGAGGCGCCGTGCGGCTTGCCCCGGCCCGCCGTGCTGCCGTATGATCGCCCGGTCTTTTATCCTGGAACCACCATGAACCGTTCGCTTTCTTATCAACTCAGCATGGCATTCGCGCCGGTGCTGTTCGGTCTTTCCCTGCATGCCGGCGCCGCCCCAGTCGCGAAAGGCGCGAGCGCGGTGCTGGCGGTGCTGGAAACCACCGACCTGCATGCGAACGTGGTGGGCTACGATTATTACAAGCTGGTGGCCGAGCCGTCGATCGGTTTCGACCGCACCGCAACGTTGATCAAGCAGGCGCGCAAGGAATTCGCCAACACGCTGTTGCTCGACAATGGCGACACCATTCAGGGCAATGCCTTTGCCGACTACCAGGCGCTGGTCAAGCCGATCGGCTGTGGCGAGACGCTCGGCATCTACAAGATCATGAATCACCTCGGCTATGAAGGCGGCGGCGTCGGCAACCACGAATTCAACTATGGGCTGGCTTTCCTGAACCAGGTGACCGGCAGCCAGTTCAAGGTCGACGGCGTCAAGGAAGGCAAGCCGTGCGCCGGGCCGGACTTCCCGATCGTGCTGGCCAATATCTACAGCAAGAAGACCGACCAGCCGCTGTTCGCGCCATACCGCATCATCGACAAGAAGATCACGGCGACGGCCGCCGACGGCAAAAAAATCGAGACCACCGTGAAGGTCGGGATCATCGGCTTCACGCCGCCGACCATCCTGTCGTGGGACAAGCGCTGGCTGGACGGGAAAGTCTACGCGACCGGCGTGGTCGAGGCGGCGCAGAAATACATCCCGCAAATGAAAAAGGAGGGCGCCGAACTGGTGGTGGCGCTGTCGCACGGCGGCATGGACCCGGCGCCGTCGACGCCGACGCAGGAAGACGCCAACTACCACCTGGCGCAGGTCGAGGGCATCGACGTGATGCTGATGGGGCATGCGCACCAGCTGTTCCCGAACGCGCAGAGCACCGTGACCGGTTTCAACCAGCCCGGCGTGGACAAGGTGCGCGGTACCGTGCACGGCGTGCCGGCGGTGATGGCCAACCAGTGGGGCAAGCACCTGGGCGTGGTCGCGCTGCAGTTGAAGCATGACGGCAAGCGCTGGCTGGTGCAGAAGGACAAGACCCGCGTCGACGCGCGCGCGACCCAGACCGGCGCCGCGACGTTCGTAGCGCCCGATCCGGACGTAATGGCGCTGGTGAAGGAGGCGCACGAGGCGACGATCCGGTACGTGAAGACGCCGGTGGGCAGCACGGCCTTCCGCATGTCGACCTATTTCGCCGACGTGGGCGACACCGCGGCGCTGGAGATCGTCAATCGCGCCCAGGCCGATTACGTCAGCAAGTATGTCAAGGCGAACCTGCCGCAGTACGCCGGCCTGCCGGTGCTGTCGGTCGCCGCGCCGTTCAAGAGCGGCTTCCCGACCGTGAAGGACTACACCGATGTCGCCGCCGGCCCTCTGGCGCTGAACAACGCGGCCGATCTGTACCTGTTCCCGAACACGCTGCAGGCGGTGAAAGTGAATGGCGCCGATCTGAAGGGCTGGCTGGAACGCGCGGCGCAGCGCTTCAACACGATCGACCCGAAGAAAACCGCGCCGCAGGAGCTGGTCAACGGCGCCTTCCCGAGCTTCAATTTCGACACGCTCACGTCGCCGGACATCAGCTATGAAATCGACCTGACGCGCGCACCAGGCGAGCGTGTACAGAAGCTGCATTTCCGCGGCAAGCCGGTCAGTCCGACCCAGGAATTTTTGGTCGCGACCAACAACTACCGCGCCAGCGGCGGCGGCGACTTCCCTGGCCTGGACGGCAGCAAGACCGTCATCGCCGCCCCGGACAGCAACCGCGACATCCTGATCGCCTACATCCGCGACGCCAGGCAACTGACCCGCACCGCCCACGGTGCCACCCGCAGCTGGCGCTTCGCCCAGGTTGAAACGGCCGGCCCGGTGGTCTTCCATACCGCCCCCAACCTGCTCGACCTGGCCCACGAAGCCGGCCTGCACAACATCACCCAGCTCGCCCCCGACGACGGCCGCAACCGCGGCACCGCCCTCTACGCCATCGACCTCGCCAACCCTAATTAGGGTCAGAGTCGAATTAATTGGTAATGTTTTATTGGGGCAGTTGCGGTAATTAAAGCTCCGAGGTGTGTTAATCCTTGGATATTTACCAATAAATGGGGTCAGAGTCGAATTGTTTGGCAACTTTACATGTTGCTGAATAATTCGACTCTGACCCTGATTTATTGGAGGTGGCTTTTGCTGGCCAGGCCTTCGATGATCGCTGTCTGGATTGATAATGCTCGAGCACCATGGTTCTCAGGATTGAATATGCATAATTCCGTAAGAAGCAGGAAATAATTAATGAGGGTCAGAGTCGAATTAATGAGCAACTTTGGAAGTTGCCAATTAAATCGACTCTGACCCTCATTTATTTAACATGTACTGCCGTAAAGCCATCATTCGGCGAGTATTACCGTAAATGGCTGAGCAGAATGTTGTCAAACAATTCGACTCTGACCCTAATTGGGGTGGGGTTAGTGGAGCAGGGGGCGTTGTTGTTGGACGAGGACGAAGGGGCTGACGACCGAGGCCCACAGGGTGGCGTCGGAGTCGTGCCAGGACTGGGCCTGGGCGTCGCTGACTTTGGCGATGGTGCCTTCGGTCATCCAGCGGGCGATGCTGTCGCGGTCGTCGTGGGCGATGCGCAGGGCGACGTCGATCAGGTCGAGCTGTTCGCTGACCCAGATGACGGAGCCGGATGCGAAATGGCGGTCCAGCTCGCTCCATTGGACGCGGCCCGTTTCGCGGTTGATCTTGTCGTGCAGTTCGGTATCGTTTTCTGGCTTGGTTTTCATGTGTTCTGGTGCAAATTACTGGGTCTCGACCGCAGGGTGCGGCGAACCCGCCCATGTTAATCGATAAGATTGCGCCTTGCGAACATTGCCCACCAGCGCGGGGCGGAAGCAGGCCAGGCAGGTGCCGCCCGGATGGCGCACACTCGGATAGATGATGCCCATCGAACCAGCGTCGAGCAGTTCCCCCGCCAGCGCCTGTGACGCGATATAGCTGTCCGGCGCCAGGCTGTCCGAGTAAGCCGGGACGCCGCGCACATCGTGGAAGCTGGCGCTGAAGTCCGCCAGCAGGCACTGGTAGCTGACGCTGTCGTCGAAGCGCCCGATCTCGGCGTACTCGACGGTCTTGTGAAAAATGACTTCGGCCAACGAGGTCGCGGCATCGAAGCCGCAATACCAAGCGCCGCGCTCGCCATCGTTGAAGCGATTGCCCTCCGGGCGCGCATACGTAAACGCGGCATTCACGATGCGAAAGTTCGGCACGCCGAACACCAGCTCGTCCATGCCGATGCCCGGCAGCAGGCCCGATTCACCGCGCAGGCGCTCGTTGGTGGCGTTATCCAGGTCGAACAGATCGCGCAGCACGCGGTCGTCCTCGGCCAGCGGGGCCAGCACCGAGTCCTCCAGGTCGGCAAAACGCGACGGTATCAAGCGGCAGGTGTCGACCTGGCGCAGCAGGGTCAGGCGCGGAACCAGCCGCATCACAGCCCGCCACGGCGCGCGTCGAGCAGTTTGCGTACGCTCTGCATGGCCAGCAGGCCCCCGCCGAGCATGCATGCCAATGGACTGCGTCCGCCGAACACGGCGTTGGTATTGGGAAGGTGCACCCACTCGTCGGCGAGTTTGTCGCCGTACAGGATGTGCAGGCTTTTATAGATGCCCAGCAGATAGGAAATGCGCGTGATGCGGTCCACTTCCAGCACCCGCGCGGGATTGCGCTTCCAGTCGTAATACGACGATGACGACAGGCCGCCGAGCAGCTCGCGGGCATCGTCGTCGCGCAATTGCCAGGCGGCGGCAAGCTTGAAAAAACCCTTCAGGGCGGACGCCGACAGCCGTTCGCGCTCGGCGCGGGAATTCAGGTCGACCAGGGTAGCCGGTTCATAGCGGCTCTTGGGATACGCATAGGCCAGGTTCATGATTCCTCCGATTGTGGAGTATTTATACTCCGATCCGGGAGGGGGTGCAAGCGGCGATTGCCAAGGGCTAGTCTGCGTGACACAATCCGATATTGCATTATCGCAATCGTCCACCATGCGAATTCCCGCGCTCACCCTCTTGGCCGTGTGCCTGGCCGCCGCCGCCGCGGTCGGCAGCGCCCGCGTTTCCAATGCCGACCTGCGCCAGCAGGTGATCGACCACGAGCGTGCGTTCGCTGCTACGATGGCCGAGCGCGATTTTGACGGATTCGTCCACTATCTGGCCGGCGAGGCGGTCTTCATGGAGGGCGACGCCACCCGGCGCGGCAAGACCGCCGTGGCGCAAGCCTGGCGCCATTACTACGAGGGCGTACGCCCCCCGTTCTCGTGGGAGCCCGACCAGGTCGAGGTGGTCGAATCCGGCACGCTCGCGTACAGCAGCGGCCCGATCCGCAATGTGATGGGAGAACGCATCGGCACCTACAACTCGGTCTGGCGGCTCGACGCCCCGGGCCGCTGGACGGTCGTGTTCGACCGCGGCTGCGACTGCCGGCAGACGCCGACACGCAGCCCGGAAATAACGCCGCCCGCGCAACCGAAGGTTGCCACGGGCGGAAAGTAAGTCAGGGCCCGTTTCCAGGCCCGGGTCCGACGCGTCAGTCGCCGGCCACCGAATCCATCATCGCGCCGGCACCGGCGCTCAGCATCCAGCCATTGAGCAGCAGGAACAGCATCAGCAGCGCGAACAGCACGCTGATGCGGCGTGCGCTCACGCCTTCGAACAGCGGCTTGCGGCCATAGGCGACGCCCACGAAATAGGCGCCGAACACGGTGGCCATGTAGTGCACCGCGCCGAAGGTCTCGCCCAGCTCGCCCTTGCGCGGATGGTCGATCAGCAGGTGCGACAGGATCACCAGCACCAGGTAGGGGATCGAGGCGGCCAGCGGCGGCAGGTACAGGCCGAAACGTTCGACGAAGGTGCGGATCGCCGGACGCTTGAGCGCCAGCAGCGGCAGGAACAGGTTGTGGATCAAGCCGCTGATGACGATGAGCTTGAGCAGCACCGCCTTGTGCAGGCTTTCCTCGCCAAACCCCATATTGTGCAGATTGGTTTCGCCTTGGCGATTGTTTTGCAGGAAGAATTCCGGCGACTGGATCTGCAGCACGCGCTGGAACCAGCTGACTTCTTCCAGCGCCGCCAGCGCGACCAGCAGGGACAGGAAGCCGAGCACCGCCACCTCGAGGCGCAAACCACCCTCCTGCCAGCGGTCGACCGTCACATACGCCAGCAGGCCCGAGGTCAGGGCGAAGGTCAGGAATTGCATCCATTCGACGATGCCATCCTCGACCAGCAGGCGCGACAGTTCATGCGGGTTGCCCGACCAGGCCAGCGACAGCAGCAGGCAGAACGCGTTCACCACCGTCGCCATGATGATCACGGGATGCTTGTACCATTTGTTATTTACCACCAACTTGCTCCTTCAGGTTCGAAAAATGTTCAGCCGCCAGCGGGCGCAGGACCGGCGCGGGGACCGGCTCGGACTCGCTGTCGCCGATGCGGTCGGAGGCGCGGCGGCCGGTCTTGCGCAGCGCCGCCACCACCAGCGCACTCATGGCCCAGCCCCACAGCAGCGGGTCGAGCAGCGCGTCCCACAGATTGCCGCTCGGCAGGCGCAGCAGGGAAAACAGCGCCACCGCGCCCAGCAGCGCCGAAGCCGGGCCCCGTGCATGGCCGCGTGCGATCGCCAGCGCGCAGGCCGTGGCGGCCATGACCGCCAGCGCCGGCATCAGGGCAGGGCCGAAGCCCGCATAATAAAAGCCGCGCGCCAGCCAGCCGACCGTGTCGGCGTACAGCAGCGCGCCGGTCACGGCCAGCACACCGGCCAGCGCCTGCGGCATGGCGCGGCTGCGGCGGATGCCGTGCCAGCGCTCGAACAGGCGCAGGGCGCAGCAGCCGAGCAGCACGCCGCTCGGGTACTGGAACGCCAGGCCGAGCCAGAAGGCTGGCGACGCCTCGCCCGGCAACAGCATCAGCGCCAGGCAGGCGGCGACGACCATGCCGAGCGCGCGGCGCGACAGCGGCGTGCGCAGCACGACGCCGGCCAGCGCCACGACCAGGGTCGCGGCGACCAGCGCCCAGCCAAGCCGGCCGTAGGCGATCTGGAGCGAGAGATCAGGCAGATTCATCAGGTCGTCCCTCCGGTGACAATGCGGTAGCGGTGATGGGCGATCGCCTGGCGCTGCCAGGTGTAGGTGATGTGCAGCTCGTCGCCGACCTGCTGCATGCTCGGGTAGGAAAACTCGTCGCCGGCCGGGCCCTTGGCGATATCGGCGATGGTGCGCCAGTGGCGCAGGTCGTTCGAGACCGACAGCCGCAGGATGCTGCGCGCCGAGGCATCGCCTTCGACATGGTTGTGCAGCATCAGGAACTGGCCGCTGGACAGGCGGATCGCCGCCACCGAGGTGCTGTAGTTCGGCAGGTCGAGCGCCGGCAGGTCTTGCCAGGTGGCGCCGCCGTCGTGGCTGGTGGCGTGCTGGACGCGCTGCTGGTCGCTGTCGTCGCGCATCAGGGCCCGCACCTCGGTGGACGAGACCGGCACGATGGCAGGCTGCAGCGTCGAGGTGCTCTGGCCGATGCGCGATACCGAGCCTGGGTTGCCATCGGCGTCGAACGCCATCAGCATCGGATACTTGTTGCCGATTTCAAAATACACGGGCAGCCACCAGCCGCCGTCGGCCAGGCCGACCGGCGCCGTGCGCACCAGCGCGCTGGTATTGAACAGCGGCGAGGTCGGCAGCACGCGGCGCACGGTGTAGCTGGCGCCTTCGTCGTTCGACACCATATGGACGATGCGCGCCGCCGCCCAGCCGCCCAGGCCGGTCGCGACGACGTACAGGTGGATCGTGCCGGCGCGGTCGGTCCAGGCGACCGGATTGCCGATGCGGCGTACGCCGAAGCCGAGCTGGGCGCCGAGCGAAGCGCGGCTGGCCACTTCGCGCGGCGCGCTCCAGGCGCCCTTGTTCCATGTGGACGAATACACCTTGACGTCGGGACCGCTTTCGCGGCTGCCGGCCCACCAGTAGGCCAGCAGACGCTCGCCGGACAGCGGCGTGAGCGTGCTGGCATGGGCCGATGGCATGCCGTGCGGCGCGGGAATATGGGCGTGGGACAGTTCGGTCAGCGTGACCGGTCCGGCCTGTGCGGCGCCGCGCGCCGCCAGCGGCGTGGGCAGGGCGGACGAGTGCTTCGCGCCCGCCCAGCGCAGCGCTTCGGCGCCGGCGATGAGCAGGACCAGCAGCAGGCAACCATAGAACAGCGCGTTGCGGCGGCGCGCAGCAGGCATGCGGAGACTCTCCATTCGCTTCCTATTGGGAACCCGGCACGAGCGACCTGCACAGACGGGCTCTGATATCTAACCTCCGGCAAGCGGGCCTGGCGCGGAGAGCCGGTGCGAGCTGAGCCGCCGGCGAAACGCGCTATCCTACCGGAAAGCGCCATAAAAGAACATTCGGCAGATGTAACAGCAGGGTATGGATGCTAACTTGTCAGCAATGTCCTGCAACTGCGCGGGCGCAGGCGTTGGCGCGGCTATCGGGACGGGGCCGGGGACGGCGCCGGCGCCGCGGCGGCCGGCGCCCGCAGCGTCAGTTTCAGGATCTCGCCCGGCTGCCAAAGCCGCATGCGCGGCCCCCAGCCGCCGGCCCCGCGGCTGATCACCAGCTGCATGGCGCCTTCGCGGTGCAGCCCGACCAGCTGCGGGAAGCGGCGTTTGACCAGGTAGCCGAACGGCCAGATCTGGCCGGCGTGGGTGTGCCCGGACAGCATCAGCGCCACGCCTTCCTGCGCGGCGCGTTGCACCAGCGCGGGCGCCGGGATGTGGGCCAGCAGGATCGTGGCGCCCGCGGCCCGCTCGGGAATGGTGCGCGCCAGGCCGGCGAAGATGTCGCCGCCATGCATGGCGCGGCCGATGTCGTCCAGTCCCGCCAGGTGCAGGCCGGGCGCGATCTCGACCCGCTCGTCCCTCAGCCAGCGTACGCCGCCGGCGGCGAATTCGGCGATCGTCGCGCCGGCGTCGCCGTAGTATTCGTGGTTGCCGGTCACCGCCCACACGCCCAGCGGGGCGCGCAGCCGGCGCAGCACCGGCGCCAGCTGGTCGTCGTTGACCGGCTCGTCCTCGACCTGGTCGCCCAGCATCACCACGACGGCCGGATCGAGGGCATTGATCTGGTCGACCCGCGCGCCCAGCCAGGCGGCGCGGCGCTGGGCGCCCAGGTGGGTATCGCTGATCGCGACCAGCACCGTGCCGTCCAGCGCCCGCGGCAGACCGGGCAGCACCAACTCGTGCCGGGTGATGGCTGGCGCACGCACTGCCTGGAAGATGGCGAAGGCGCTGATGCCGAAGCCGGCGACCAGGCCCACCGCCAGCACGCGCGGCGCCTGGCGTTTCCACCGGAAGCCGAAGCCACTGCCAAAGCCGGTGAGGAGGTCGGCCAAGAGCGTGTACTGGGTCGTCACGAACAGCACGCCCAGCCAGGTAAAGGCGAATTGCCCCGGCCACCAGCGCCAGTCGAGGGCGGCGTCGCCGAGCTGGATGCCGGCCAGGTACACCAGCCACAGCGCCAACACGGCCGGCCACCAGGCGCGCGCCGGGATGCGCCGGCGCACCGCGCCCAGCGAGTGGATGCGCTGGGCCAGGTAGAAATGCATCAGCGAACCGACGATGTTGAGGATGATGAAGAACATGCGCGCTCCCGCCGGATCGCGACCGGCGCCAGAAGGTAATGTAGAAGGTGGATGGCGCGCCGTCGGAGCACGGCGCGGTGCGCCAATCATAGCGTCAAAGCCAGCTCAGCGCCGCCAGCGCGACGGTGCGCCGAGGCGCAGCGCGACGGTGTACTGACGCGGGGCGCAAAGATGTAATGACGCGCAGCGCGCAGGTGTACTGACGCGGGCGTCAGGCCGCTTCGGCGTGCTCCACCAGCAACTGCACCGACGTCACGCCGCGGAACTCGTTGGCGTCGAGCCGGAAGGCGATGCGCGCCCGGTCGCCCAGGCTGTCGGTATGGCCGAACCAGATGGCGTCATAGCGGCGCCCGTTGCGTTCCAGCTGCAGCTTGAGGTGGCGTTCCTTCAGGATGCGCTGGCTGACCACGCGGAATTCGTCGCAGAACACGGGCGGCGCAAAACCCTGGCCCCAGACCTGGCCGTCCATCAGTTCGATGAAGGAAGTCGAATAGAATTCGTCCTCGAGCGGGCCGTCGGTTTCGACGATGCGTTCCAGCTGCGCTTCGCTCAGCCAGGCCTGGCCCACCGCCTCGAAGGCCTGGCAGAAGGTGTCGAAGGCGTCATGGCGGATCGACAGGCCGGCCGCCATCGCGTGGCCGCCGAACTTGTCAATCAGGCCCGGCACCCGCTTGGACACCAGGTCGAGCGCGTCGCGCAAGTGAAATCCCGGGATCGAACGGCCCGAGCCCTTGATCCAGCCGTCGCCGGCCGGCGCGAAGGTGATCGTCGGCCGGTAGAATTTCTCTTTCAGGCGCGACGCGACGATGCCGATCACGCCCTGGTGCCAGCCGTCGTCGAACACGGCGATGGTGCTGGCGCCGGTCGGCTCGAAGTTATCCAGGTGCAGCAGGGCCGTATCCTGCATCTCGGCCTCGATCTCGCGGCGTTTCAAGTTGATCTCGTTGAGCTGCTGGGCGATCGCCCAGGCCCGGCCTTCGTCGTCGGTGCTGAGGCACTCGATACCGAGCGCCATGTCTTCCAGGCGGCCGGCCGCGTTCAGGCGCGGACCGAGCGCGAACCCCAGGTCGAACGGCGAGGCGCAGCGCGCTTCGCGGCCGGCCACGCGAAACAGCGCCGCCACGCCGGCGTGCATGCGCCCGGCCCGCATGCGCTTGAGTCCCTGCGCCACCAGGATGCGGTTGTTGGCGTCGAGCTTGACCACGTCGGCCACGGTGCCCAGCGCCACCAGGTCGAGCAGGTGGTCGAGCTTGGGCTGGGTCTGGGCGTCGAACACGCCGCGCCGGCGCAATTCGGCGCGCAGGGCCAGCAGCACATAGAACACCACGCCGCAGCCGGCCAGGTTCTTGCTGGGGAAGCCGCATTCGGGCTGGTTCGGATTGACGATCACGCGCGCCGCCGGCAGGGCGTCGCCCGGCAGGTGGTGGTCGGTCACGACGACCTCGATGCCGCGCGCGTTGGCCGCGGCCACCCCATCGATGCTGGCGATGCCGTTGTCGACCGTGATGATGATGTCGGGCGACTTTTCGCGCGCGGTCAGGGCCACGATTTCGGGCGTGAGGCCGTAGCCGTATTCGAAGCGGTTCGGAACGATGTAGTCGACCTGGGCGCCCATCGCGCGCAGGCCGCGCAGCGCGACCGCGCAGGCGGTGGCACCGTCGCAGTCGTAGTCCGCGACGATCGTCATGCGCTTGCCGGCCTGGATCGCGTCGGCCAGGAAGGCGGCGGCCGCGTCGATGTGCTTGAGGCCGGCGGGCGGCGACAGCGCCGCCAGCTCGCTGGACAGCTCGCGCACGTCGAGCAGGCCGCGCGCCGCGTAGATGCGCGCCAGTACGGGGTGCACGCCTTCCTGGCGCAGCAGTTCGGAGGTGCGCAGCGGGCAGGGGCGGGTGGTGATGCGGGTCTTCTGGGTCAAGTCGGTCTCGGTGTCGGTGTCGGTGTCGGTCTCTGTGTCGGGATCGGGGGCGGTTTCGCTGTCGATCCGGTGCTGGTTCAGTTGCTACACATTGCTGCGTAGTGCGTCCAGTGTCGGCTTGCGCCAGAATTTGCGCTGCGCCAGCGCCGTGGTCGTGGACTCGGCCAACGCCTCGCGGCTGCCCAGCACCAGCTGCAGTCGCGGCACGCGGCCTTCCTTGACGGCCGCCAGCAGCGGCGCGAACAGCGCACGCTCCAGGTAGTGCATCTCCTGCAGCCAGACGCCCCAGTCGGCTGCCAGCGCCGCCTCGGCCAGATTGCCGGCCACCGCGATGCCGTCCGGCGTTGCCAGTGTCGCGAGCAGGTCGCGTGCCTCGGGCCGGGCCTGGCCCAGCGCGGCCAGCCAGCCCGGTGCGCGCCAGGTGGCGAGCGGACGCGCCGGCGTGGCCGTCGCGCTGCCGGCGCCCCACAGCCAGAACGCATTCACGACCGCAAGCCGGCGCGCTTCGCGCGCGGCGTTCACCGGATGCGCGTGCCAGGCCATCTGCACTTCGTTCTGCAGGCGCCGCATCGGGCGCGCCTCGACATGCTTCGGCATGAAGTCGGTCAGGTCCATGCCCACCACGGTATCCGGGCTGGCGGTCTTGAAGCCGGTCCAGTCGTCGGCGCGCAGGAACCAGGTGTCGGCGTCGCCGTACACCAGCGTGTGGCCGATGTCTTCGCACAGCGCGCGCGCCGCCTCGAACAGCGCGCGGCTGTCGTCCTCGCCCAGTTGCAGCTGGCGCGGGTCGGCCATCATCAGGTGGCTGCGCGCGACCTGGATGTGGCCGGGATGGGCCAGGTACCAGGCGCCGCCGTCGGGTGCCAGGCCGAGACCGCGCATGGCGCCCGCGGCCACGCCGCCGGAGGCAAGGCCGAGCGCCGCCAGCAGCCAGCCTTCATGCGGCTGCAGGTGGCTGGCATCGACGGGCTGCGGGCGGGAAGACCCGCTCGAACGCGACAGCAGGGCGGCCAGCGCCGGCGCGTCCAGGGCGCGGACCAGGTCGGGGGCGAATTCAGGGAGCGGGAGGGCGAACGGCAGGACAAGCGTGGATTGGGCCATCCCGCTATTTTAGGCCAAAAGGGCCGCGCCAGCCCGAGCCTCGCCCGGTTTTTGATAATGTCGCGCCACAAACGTGGTTCTTCTGGCAAACTGCCGGGTTGGCAAGACATGGGCGCACCCGGCAGCGCATCGATATCACGGAACGTATGAGCATCACCCACAAACTCCCTTACGAATGGCAGGTCGGCCTGCGCTATACCCGCGCCGGCAAGCGCAGCGGGCGCAACAGCTTCATTTCGTTCATCTCGATGGCCTCGGTGGCCGGCATCGCCCTTGGCGTGGCGGCCCTGATCGTGGTGCTGTCGGTGATGAACGGCTTCCAGAAGGAAGTCACGACGCGCATGCTGTCGGTACTGGCCCATGTCGAGGTATTCGACACGCGCGGCGCGCTGCCCGACTGGCGCGCCACCGCCGCCCAGGCGCTGCGCCATCCGGAAGTGCGCGCCGCCGCGCCGTTCCTGGATGCCCAGTCGATGCTGCTGATCGACGGCGTCATGAAGCCGGCCTTGCTGCGCGGCGTCGAGGCGGTCGAGGAAGCCAGGGTATCCGACGTCGCCAGCCACATGGTCGCAGGCCGCTTCGATTCGCTCACGCCCGGCTCCTTCAACGTGGTGCTGGGCCGCGCCCTGGCAACGTCGCTGGGGGTGGAGGTGGGCGACCGCGTGACGCTGCTGGTGGCGCAGGAGGGCGCGTTCGGCCAGGGCGGCGCCAACGCCTTGCCGCGCACCCGCGCCTTGCGCGTGTCGGGAATTTTCGAGGCCGGCCACTTCGAGTTCGACTCGACGCTGGCGATGGTCAATATCGAGGACGCGCAGGCCGCCACCGGCGCGCCGGCGCCGTCGGGACTGCGCCTGCGCCTGGCGGACCTGCAGCAGGCCCCGCGCGTCGCGGCCGAGCTGCAGCAGTCGCTGTCGGGTCAACTGATCATGCGTGACTGGACCCGCGTCAACGTGGTCTGGTTCGCCGCCGTCCAATCGCAGAAGAACATGATGTTCATTATCCTGACCATGATCGTCGCGGTGGCGGCCTTCAACCTGGTCTCGACGCTGGTGATGACGGTCAAGGACAAGCAGGCCGACATCGCCATCCTGCGCACGCTGGGCGCGTCGCCGCGCTCGATCATGAAGATCTTCATGGTGCAGGGCACGCTGGTGGGCCTGCTGGGCGCGGGACTGGGGGTGGGCCTGGGCGTGCTGGTGGCGCTCAATGTCGACGTGATCGTGCCGGCCATCCAGCGCCTGTCGGGCGTGCACTTCCTGTCGCAGGAGGTCTACCTGATCAGCGAGATGCCGTCCGACCTGCAGGGCCGCGACGTCGGCTGGATCGGCGGCGTGGCGGTGCTGCTGGCGTTCCTGGCCACGCTGTACCCGAGCTGGTCGGCCTCGCGCGTGAAACCCGCCGAGGCGCTGCGCTACGAATGATTGTGAAGACGAACACGCCATGAGCATCATCCAGAAACTGCCCTACGAATGGCAGGTCGGCCTGCGCTACACGCGCGCCGGAAAAAGCAGCGGCCGCAGCGGCTTCATCTCGTTCATCTCGCTGATCTCGGTGTCCGGCATCGCCCTCGGCGTGGCCGCCCTGATCATCGTGCTGTCGGTGATGAACGGCTTTCAGAAACAGGTCACCGACCGCATGCTGTCGGTGCTGGCCCACATCGAAGTGTTCGAGCAATCGGGCAGCATGCCGGACTGGCGCGCCAGTGCCGAGCAAGCCAGGCGCAATCCGGCGGTGCTGGGCGCGGCGCCGTTTGTCGAGACCCAGGGCCTGCTGGTGCAGGGCAGCGCGATGCGTCCGTCGATCGTGCGCGGCGTGCTGCCGGGCCAGGAAGACCAGGTCTCGACCGTGTCGAAGCAGATTCGCGCCGGCAGCTTCGACGCGCTCAAGCCCGGCAGCTTCAATATCGTGCTCGGCTACGCGCTGGCGCGTGCGCTGGGCGTGGGGCTGGGCGACAAGGTCACCATGGTGCTGGCCCAGGGCCAGGTGACGCCGGCCGGCGTGGTGCCGCGCACGCGCAGCTTCACCGTGGCGGGCATCTTCGAGGCCGGCCACTTCGATTTCGATGCGGCGCTCTCGTTCGTGCACATCGCCGATGCGCAGCGTCTCGAACGGCTGCAGGCGCCGTCGGGCCTGCGCCTGCGCATCGCGAACATGCGCGAGGCGCCCGAGGTGGCGGCGCAGCTCAAGCAATCGATGTCGGGCGACCTGGTGGTGCGCGACTGGCCGAAGCTCAATGCCAACTGGTACGCTGCCGTACAGACTGAAAAGAAGATGATGTTCATCATCCTCACCCTGATCATTGCGGTCGCCGCCTTCAACCTGGTCTCGACCCTGGTGATGACGGTGACCGACAAGCAGGCCGACATCGCGATCCTGCGCACGCTCGGTTCGTCGCCGCACTCCATCATGAAGATCTTCATGGTGCAGGGCGCGGTGGTGGGCGTGCTCGGGACGCTCGCGGGCGTCGGCATGGGGGTGGCGGTGAGCCTGAACATCGATGTGATCGTGCCGTTCATCGAACGCTTGCTGGGAGTGGAGTTCTTGTCCAAGGATATATATTTGATCAGTACCGTACCGTCCGAGCTGTCGTGGCCGGACGTGACCACCATCGGCGTGGTTGCCGTGCTGCTGGCCTTTGTCGCCACGCTGTACCCGAGCTGGGCGGCGTCGCGCGTGAAACCTGCGGAGGCCTTGCGCTATGAGTGACGCTTTGCATGCCGGTCTCCAGCCGATCCTGGCCTGTCGCGGCCTGGGCAAGACCTTCCGCCAGGGCAGCGCCGACGTGCGCGTGTTCGCCGGCATCGACTTCGCCGTGCACCGCGGCGAGCGCGTCGCCATCGTCGGCGCCTCGGGCTCCGGCAAGTCGACGCTGCTGCACCTGCTGGGCGGACTCGATACGCCCAGCAGCGGCGCGGTCACCCTGAAAGGCGAGGATTTCGCGAGCCTGTCCGAGACCCGGCGCGGCGAACTGCGCAACACGGCGCTCGGCTTCGTGTACCAGTTCCACCACCTGCTGCCCGAGTTTTCGGCGCTCGACAACGTCATGATGCCGCTCCTGATCCGGCGCGAAGCGCGGCCCGTGGCGATGGCGCGGGCGCAGGCGATCCTGGAACGGGTGGGCCTCGGCAAACGGGTTGCGCACCGGCCCGGCGAGCTGTCGGGCGGCGAGCGCCAGCGGGTGGCGCTGGCGCGCGCGCTGGTGACCGAACCGGCCTGCGTGCTGGCCGACGAACCGACCGGCAACCTCGATCACGGCACCGCGCAGGTCATCTTCGACCTGATGCTCGAACTGTCGCGCACCCTTGGCACCGCCTTCGTGATCGTGACCCACGACCGCGAACTGGCGCGCCGCTGCGACCGTTCGCTGCGCATGACCGAACACGGCCTGCAGCCGTTCGAGGAGTAACCATGTGGATCGATACCCACGTCCATCTGGATGCGCGCGAATATGGCGGCGCCGGCGCCGACGTGGCGCGCCAGGCGCTGGACGCGGGCGTGTCGATGATCGTGATCGTGGCGGTCGAGCGGGGCAATTTCGATGCGGTTGCCGCGCTGGGCGCCGGCTCGCCGAACATCTGCTATGCGCTCGGCATCCATCCGATCTGCGTGCCGCAGGCGCAGGATGAAGACCTGGACTATCTGCGCGAGCGGGTGGGCGCTGCAATGCTGGACCCGCGCTTCGTCGGGATCGGCGAGATCGGGCTGGATTTCTTCATCCCCGAACTGTGCACGCCGGCCATGCGCGACAAGCAGGAGCGGTTCTTCCGTGAGCAGTTGCGCATCGCGCGCGACTTCGGCCTGCCGGTGCTGACCCACGTGCGCCGCTCGCAGGACCAGGTGCTCAAGCACCTGCGCCAGATCGGTCCGCCGGGCGGCATCGCGCACGCCTTCAACGGCAGCTTCCAGCAGGCACAGAACTACATCGACCTGGGTTTTCACCTTGGCTTCGGCGGCAACATGACGTTTACGCGGGCGCTGCAGATCCGCCGCCTGGCGACCGAATTGCCGCTGTCGTCGATCGTGCTGGAGACCGATTCGCCGGACATCGCACCGACCTGGATCTACCCGGGCCGCAACAGCCCGGACCAGTTGCCGGGCATCGGCGCGACCCTCGCCGAATTGCGCGGCATCGGTGTCGACGACGTCTGCGCGGCGGCGCGCGCGGCCTCGCTGGCGGCGATTCCGCGGTTGGCGGGGCTTGTCTAGACGATCGGTTCGACCGGCCATATAGCACGAAGTTCGCGTGAAGTTCGGCGCGCGCTCACTCGACATTCTGATACGTGCCAAGGTGCGTAAATACCGTCCTGTCACACTTCCCATCTCGCTGCGCTTGCGGCCCACGGATAGGAGACGGACTTGGACAGCGCGAGCGAATTCCTGCGCATGCTGCAGCACGAGCGTTCGCTCAGCAGCGCCAACCGGCCGATCCGCCTGCGCCTCGGTCACGCCGACCACCTATCCAGTCACCTGGCCGATAGCGTCCTTCTCCCACAACGGGTCAGCGGACATGAAGCGATCTGCGGCGGCATCGACTACATCGTCACCTGTGTCGCCGCCACGCCGCGCCTGCCGCTGAAGGAACTGATCGCGCTGCCGGCCGAGGTCCAGTTCGTGACCGACCGCGGCCAGCTGCGCAGCGCCTGCGGTATCGTTGCCGAGGCGCGCGCCGGCGATGTCGACGGCGCCCTGGGCGTGTATCAGCTGGTGATACGCGACGCGCTGGCGATCATGGAAAAGCGCGTCAACAGCCGCGTGTTCCGCTACCAGAACGAGCTCGAGATCGTCCAGGTGCTGTTCGACGAATGGCGCGCCTCGAACGGCGTGCTGGCCAGCGCCTTCGAATACGAACTCGATCCGCTGTTCGACATGCGCCAGTTCCCGCCGCGCGAACAGACCATGCAATACAACGAATCCGACGCCGCCTTCGTGCGCCGCCTGCTGCGCCGGCGCGGCGTGGCCTGGACCTTCCGCCCGGGCCGTGCCCGTAGCGCGCGCCGCGGGGCCGCCCAGGACGATGCACCGTGCCACACGCTGGTGCTGTTCTGCGATCCGCATTCGCTGCCGCGCAACGGCGCCGGCGCCGTGCGCTATCACCTTGGCGGCGCCACCGAGCAACGTGACACGATCGACTCCTGGAGCGCGGCGCGGCGCCTGCAGCCAGGCAGCACCACGCGCCACAGCTGGGACTACCGCAACCCGCTCGGCGCCCAGTTCATGACCGCCACCGCGCGTAGCATGGCCGACCAGGGCCGCAGCGGCAACCAGCTCGCGGCCAGCCTCGACGACTACCTGATCGAGATGCCGCACGCCGGCAACGACGTCGAAGACCACTGGCGCCTGGGCCAGGTGCGCATGAACCGCCACGAGTTCGAGACCAAGTGCTTCCATGGCGAGGGCAGCGTGCGCGACCTGCGCGCCGGCGAGTGGTTCACGCTCGACGGTCATCCCGAGATCGACACCCACCCCGATGGCGAACGCGATTTCGTCGTCACCGCGCTGCAGGTCGAGGCCGAGAACAGCCTGCCGGCCGATGTGGCGGAGCAGTTGCGGCGCCTGACGGGGCCGTGGATGGCCGGCGTCGCTGACGCGTTCCCCGAACGCAGCGCGGCGCATGGCGCGCTGCGGGTGCGCATCGCATTCGACGCCGTCCGGCGCGGCATCCCGCTGGCGCCCGGGTTCGATCCGCGCGTCGATCTGCCGCACCCGCAACTGCAAAGCGCGATCGTCACCGGGCCGCCAGGCGAAGAGGTGCATTGCGATGCGCTGGGCCGGGTGCGGATCCGCTTCCCCGGCATGCGCACGGGCGACCATCGCCACGCGCATGGCGCCGGCGCCTCGGACACCCAGGCCGACTCGGCCTGGGTGCGGGTAGCATCGAACTGGGCCGGCGGCGGCGCGGGCGCCCAGCAGCAGAACGGCACGCTCGGCCTGCCACGGGTCGGCAGCGAAGTGCTGGTGGCCTTCATGGGCGGCGACCCGGACCGCCCGGTGATCCTCTCGCAGCTGTACAACGGCCGCGCCCAGCCGCCGGCGCTGAGCCCGGGCGGCGCCCTGCCGGGCAACCGCTACCTGTCGGGCATGCGCAGCCGCGAGATCGGCGGCGCGCGCGGCAACCAGCTGTCGTTCGACGACACCCGCGGCGAGATCAGCGCCCAGCTGGGCAGCGACCATGGCGCCAGCCAGCTCAGTCTGGGCTGGCTGAGCGCGCCCAGGGCCGACGGCCAGGGCCAGGCGCGCGGCGCGGGCGCCGAACTGCGCAGCGACGACCAAATCGCGCTGCGCGGACACAAGGGCGTACTGGTGAGCGCCGACACCGCCGCCGCCGGCGAGCAGCCGCACATGGCCAGCGGCGCGCTGCTCGGCCTTACCGAACTGCTGCAGGGCGTGGCCGACGAGATGGCGCGCCTGGCGCGCGCGCACGCCGGTAGCGAGGAGGGCGCCAGCCGGCTGAGCGAGCTGGCGGCGCGCCTGCGCAGCTGGGACGGCGCCGCCACCACCGCCGCCGACAGCGCGGCCGCGCCGCTGGTGGCGGTGACAGCGCCAGCCGGCATCGTTGCAGCCAGTGCGCAACCGGTGGCGCTCGGGTCGCAGACCCAGGTCGATGTCGTCAGCGGCGGCGACGCCGGCATCACGGCCGGCGCCAGCCTGTTCGCGCGCGCCGCCCGCGGGATCAGCCTGTTCGCGCATGCGCTCGGGATCAAGGCGATCGCGGGGCAGGGCGACGTCGCCATCGAAGCGCACCAGGGCGCAGTGCAGATCCGCGCCGCGGGCCGCATCAGCCTGATCTCGGCCGAGGCGATCCACCTCGAGGCGCCGGCCGTGCGCATCGTCAGCCAGGGCGCCCAGAGCACCTGGTCGGGCGGCGCGATCACCCAGCAAAGCACGGGCGAGCACCGCATCAAGGCGGCCGCTGTCGACTACGCCGGGCCGGGCGGCGCCACCCCCGTGACGCCATCGTTCCCTGGCGCAAAGCTGCGCACCGACGAGCGGCTGGTGCTGCGTCACCTGCAGACGCGCGAGCCGATCGCGCACCAGCGCTACATCGCGCACCTCGAAGACGGGCAACAGATCGCGGGCATCAGCGACCAGGACGGGCGTACCGGGCTGGTGGCCGACGCAGTGCCCGGCGCGGTGCGCTTCGAGCTGCTGCCGGACGCGTCTTGAGCCGGAGGCATGCGCCATGGCCGAATCAACCAGACCATTGCAGCCCATGACGCCACTGGCAAACGGCGGCAGGGAAGCCAGGTCGGTGCTGTCGTCCACGGATTTCACGATCCGCGGACTGGGGCTGATGCCATCGAACAGCATCGTGTCGGTGATTGTCGTGCCGGGGATCATGGGGACGAATCTGCGGGCACGGCGGTTTGCGCGGCTGGGGCGCCAGCAGGATGAGCGCAACAGGCTGACCGCGTCCGGTGCGCCGGTCTGGCGCTCGCCCGATTACGAGTGGGAAGGGCTGGCCGAAGCAGCGGTATGGGGCGAGCGCACGCCGGAAGACCGGCAGTGGTTGTTCGACGCGGCCACGCTGGAACCCGATGATGGCGGGCCGATCGTGGTGCCCTGCGCGGTCGATGGCTACGTGCTGGGCGAAAGCGCGCTGCGTCAACGGGGGTGGGGCGAAGTGCACGCCGGCTCCCATGGCGACGGGCATGGGCGCACGGCGCTGGTCCAGCGCGACACCCTGGGCCCCGTTCGCTTCGAACTTCTTCCACAACTCCACTGAAGAGGCTGTGCCGTCATGAGTGAATCGACCCGACCACTCCCATCGCTTGTTCCGTTGTCGCACGGCGGGTGGCAAGTTAATTCGTTCATGTCGTCGGTGGAATACACGTTGCGGGGACTCGGGCTCGTACCCCCAAACAAGATCATCCCCGTCATCGTCGTACCCGGCATCATGGGAACGAATCTGAGGGCCAGACAAAAACCGCGCTTGGGGCGAGTAGAAGATGAGCGGAACAAGCTGGTCGACCCTGGACAGCCTGTCTGGCGTCCGCCTAACGGTGACAGCGAGGGGTTCAAAGCTTCCAGAATTTGGGACCAGTACACGCCGCGAGAGCGCCAGTTGCTGCTTGATTCTGCCACGCTGGAAGTGGATCCCGACGGACCGGTCGTCATACCGAAGTCCGAGGATGGGTATGTTCTGACTGAGCGCGAATTGTGGGAGCGTGGGTGGGGCGAAGTGCATGCCGACTCCTACGGCGGACTACTCTACGGCCTGCAGACTCGCTTGAATCAGACATTCGGGTTTGACGAGCAGGGGAAGAGGCGCTTCGTCCAACAGCATTGGAAGGACGTGATGGCGTGTGATCCTCAGCGATGGGGGCTGCGCCAATTCGCACCGCTTACGGAAGAGCACCTCGTGAAGCACGCGCAGTATTACTTTCCGGTTTACGCTCTTGGGTACTGTTGGCTGCAAGACTGTAAGACGTCGGCGGAAATGCTGGAAAAGCGTATTCTTCAGATCATCGATTCGTGGAAGGGCGCGAAGCGGCAGTGCTCGAAAGTTATCCTGGTAACCCATTCGATGGGGGGACTGGTGGCCAGGGCGTGCGCAAAGCGTATCCCGGAAAAAATCGCCGGCGTAATCCATGGCGTGATGCCGGCACTGGGCGCCCCAGTTGCCTACCGCAGGATCGCCTGCGGGACCGAGTCTTTTTCCCCGAATAGTTCCCCTTTGAAGAAGTTTGCAGACTCCAGAGTGGCAATGATCTTAGGGAACAGCGCTGAAAAAACGACGCCTGTCCTGTCGACATCGACGGGGGCGCTCGAGCTTTTACCCAATCATCTGTACCCCCATCCCTGGCTGCAGGTGCGCGTTGTCAGATTTGTCGGCGGAGCGCAAGGGGCGAACAATTTGGGTAAGCATGGGGCAAACGGATACCAGACCAAGCCGTATGACGCGCTGTCGTTCCCCAATGCGAACCTTTCGAATCCCTATGATCTGTACCGTGACATGAAGGTCTGGTTTCGCTTGATTAATCCGGGTCTTGCCGATCCCGCGGGAAAATATCGCGACAAAGCGGACGGTGTGGAGTCGAAGATTGACAAGGCAATCAAAGACGCAGAGGTTTTCCACAAAACGCTCGGCGACTATTACCACTCCAATACATATGCGTTCTACGGCGATGACCGAGAGCAGCTTTCGTTTGGGCAGGTCCGATGGATCGCCCTTCAGCAGGGCGGATCGGCAACGGTACTGACGCCTGCGAATCTTACTGCCGCGCGGTATATCGGCGACACCAATACTGGGCAGCGCCGCGTACTCGTTGAGGGCAAAGCCGAGCTCCGTTTCGCGCCTGATCTGCAGGATGCACGGGGTGATGGGACCGTGCCGCATCAATCCGGCGCGGCTCCGGACGGCAAAGTAAAGCAGGTTTTTGCGACGGAGGGCTACGGCCACCAAGGATCGTATAACAATGAACACATGCTCATGTTAACGCTCCGATTGATTACCAAGATTGTCCAGGAGATCTCGTGAAGAGTTGGCTCCGGAGCAGGCCAGCAAGAATGCTGGCCGGAGCTCTGTGCGCGGGATTGGTCGCCACATGGGCGGTTGGAAAAGTATTGGATAGACGCGAAGAAGGCCGGCGGGACCAACATGAGGTAGCGCGAATGACCGACAAAATGAAGACAGTGTGCGTCGGCAGGTTCTTAATTGACATGCCGGAAGAAGCGCAGATTGAGTTGAGGCAGGCTCGCATTCATAGTTTTGATATCTCGACTTTCGACGAAACCGAGGAGGAGTTCCTCAAGCGTGTTGCAGCCCGCGAGGTCCAAATCAGGGCCACGCCGGACCGGCTTGGCGGCAACAAGAACCTGGAGTCGGCAAGGAACGTAGAAACCACCAGCGGCCTCGTCGGAAAGATATTTATGCACAGTCGGACCGTGGACGAGGGTACGCGAGGTAATGGTCTCGGCGGGGTGGAGCGCTATCGCCATGAAGGCATCTCGATCGAGGCCCTCGTGCACGGCGAGGGCATCAGCATCGACATGTCCTTCGAAGACCGGGCGCTCGACAAAGTTGATGATTTACCGAGGCTGGTCGACCAGCTTGTGCCGAACCCCGATAATCGCGTCCCGAACGAACCAGGGTTTTGCATGGATCGCGCCTATGTCCGCGATCCGCTCAGCGCTGATCAGCGTGAACAAATCATGATGTTCGCCCGGCTGCCAAATCATCCGGATGTCGAGTTCATGTTCATTGTTTCGGCTGGACTGAAACCCGAGCCGCATGGCGTCCTGGAAAGGAATAAGGCTGCAGACGGAGCGCTATCGATGGCTGAGCGGATGCGCATCACTAGGCTACGAGAGGCGCCGCGGGAGATTGGCGGCCTGGCCGGGGAGGAACTGGCGGAGCTGGTGGTCGAGGAAAATGAAGCACGTGGCCACAGTTTTTGGTGGGAGGTGAGCGGGACCGAGGACAACGTCTTCGTCCCACACGTCGTATTCAGGATGAGTACCGGGAACGGCAATCGAAAGCCGGTTCCATCCTCGCTATCGGACGGAGCCGCACTCGGGTTGTGGGACAAGATCTCGTCCAGCATTCGGTTACGGTCGACCGAACCTGTAGCGAACAAACACGTTGAGGCACCGACTACGCCACTTGGCACATACGCTTCGGCCGGCGAACGCTGCCCTGAAAGCGGCTGGTGGCTTTGTGGTGATGGTGGCGACGGTATTGGAGTGCTTGGTGGCCAGCGACAGTACATGAAAAAAGGTGACCTGATGCCCCAGGCGCTGCTTCTTCCACCCCAGACCCTCTGGGACAAGCTGAGGGGCCTGCAACCTAGCTTTGAATCGAAGAACCGAACGTTTTGGAAGCTGGTTGACAAGCGTTTCCAAACGCGTTTGCCGCCACCCTTGCCGCTGGCTTTACCTGTCCCACCAGCGACTACGGCTGTCGCCGGCCGCGGCGTTAGCGTAAGTGAGCAAAGTCACGTTTCCGTCGGCAGTTTTGCTGTCACTGGGGTGCCATGCCCCGCAAGCGGTTGGTGGCGTTGCGAACAATCGCACGCGCTTGACGGAACCCGCTGGTTTGCTCAGGGGGCCTTGCTACCGCCCGCAACGTTTGCTGTCCCGCCTAGTGTCTTCGGCGGATCGACGAACGCGCCCAAATCGATCCAACGTCGCGGCGAATGGCGGCTGGTCCGGCTTGCGGACGCATTAGAACAAGGTAATCCCGACAGCCAGGCATCGGGCCTGGGTACAACTTCACCACCAATTCGAGATGCATAGCTCTACGACCAAAATCGCTTGTGCCGCCGCAATGCTCGGCTGTCCAGCGCGGTTAGATTCCAGTTTTCGCTAACGATGAGGCAGCGATGAGCTACAGGCGCTATTACAACATTTGGCTCCGGGGCAGGCCGGCAAGAATGCTGGCCGGAGCTCTGTGCGCTGGATTGGTCGCCACATGGGCGGTGGGCAAAGTATTGGATAAGCGCGAAGAAAGCCAGCGTGACCAACATGAGGTAGCTCGAATGACCGACAAAATGAAAACAGTATGCGTCGGCAGGTTCTTAATCGACGTGCCGGAAGAGGCGGAGATTGAACTGAGGCAGGCGCGCATCGGTGGCTTCGATATTGCGGCGTTCAATGAAACCGAGCAGGATTTTCAGAAGCGTGTTGCAGACCGGGAGGCGCACATCAAGGCCAGACCGGACTACCTTGGTGGCAGTAAGAACCTGGAGGCGTCAAGGGACGTCAAGACCAGCAGTGGTCTCATCGGAAAGATCTTCATACACAGCCGGACTGTGGAAGAAGGAACTCAGGGCAACGGTCTGGGTGGGGTGGAGCGCTATCGCGATGAAGGCATTACGACGGAAGCCCTCGTGCATGGCCATGGCCTCAGCATCGACCTGTTCTATAAAGACAGGAACCCCGACTTAATCGAGGATCTGCCGAGGCTGGTTGCCCAGCTTGTAGCGAACCCAGATAACCGAATTCCTGTTGAACCAGGGTTTTGCATGGACCGCGCCTATGTTCGCGACACGCTCCACGCCGATCAGCGCGAACAAATCATGATGCTCGGCCGACTGCCAAATCATCCGGATGTCGAGTTCATGTTCATTGTTTCGGCTGGACTGAAACCCGAGCCGCATGGCGTCCTGGCAAGGAATCAGGCTGCAGACGGAGCGCTGTCGATGGCTGAGCGGATGCGTATTACCAAACTACGCGCGGCGCCGCGGGAGATTGGCGGCCTGGCCGGGGAGGAACTGGCTGAGCTGGTGGTCGAGGCAAATGAGGCACGTGGCCACAGTTTCTGGTGGAAGGTGAGCGGGACTGAAGACAACGTCTTCGTTCCCCACCTAGTCTTCCGGATGAGTACCGGTAATGGCAATCGACAGCCCGTCGCGTCATCGCTATCGGACAGCACCGCGCTCGGTTTGTGGGACAAAATCTCGTCCAGTATTCGCTTGCGGTCGGCTGAACCTGTGGCGAGCAGGCCAGTCGAAGCTCCGACGACGACGCTGGGAGTTCAATGGCAAGGAAGACGACGTCATGGCGCCCCGTTTCTCGCTTACCATGCTCACCGGAACCGGTGCCAATGGCCCGGTTCCGTCGTCACTGTCCGAGACGGCGGCGAGCGCACTGTGGGACCGCGTCGTGTCCAGCATCCGACATCGTCCTGTCGGGATGCCACGGCGTCCTATGGAGAAACCTGACGTGGCGGCGCCGGGAGCCCAGGCACTGACCGGCGAATCATGTGTCCAGGCGCGATGCGCACGTGCAGCCGTCCGGGCGGCGCCGATCCAGCTTCATACCAGCTGGAAGCCGATGCGCCACGTTGCCACGCAGGCCAGCATCGACGCGCCCGCCTGAGCGGCGCCATCCACGGCGCGCGGCCCCTTCGTCATGCGTAGCGCAATCCTCGCCTTCGCCGCCGGCGCCGCCCTGATCCAGGTGCAGGCGACGCTGCCGGACGGACGGGCCCTGATGACGGGCGCCGCCGTTGCCGCACTCGCGGCGCTGGTGCTGCGCGGCCTCCTGCGCCACGCGATCCTCGGGCTGGCCGCCGGCCTTGGCTGGGCCACCCTGTGCGCCCACCTGGCCCTGGCCAATGCCCTGGCGCCTGAAAACGAAGGCCGCGACATCGCCGTCACCGGCGTCGTTGCCAGCCTGCCGCACCGTTTTGACGGCGGCGTGCGCTTCCAGTTCGACGTCGATCGCGCCAGCGACCCAGGCCCCTCGGTTCCGCCGAAGATCGTCCTGTCCTGGTACGGCGCCGCTGCCGGCGACCCGCAACTGCTCCACCCCGGCGAACGCTGGCGCCTGGTGGTGCGCCTGCAGCGCCCGCACGGCAACGCCAACCCCTTCGGCTTCGATTACGAGGCCTGGCTGCTGGAGCAGGGCGTGCGCGCCACCGGCTACGTGCGCCCGGCCGGCAGCGGCAACCGGCGCCTCGACGACTGGACGCCGGGCGCGTCGTACGCGCTCGAGCGCGCACGCGGCTGGCTGCGCAGCCGCATCCTCGACATCCTCGCCGGCCAGCCGTATGCCGGCGTGATCGTCGCCCTGGTCATCGGCGACCAGCGCGGCATCGACCAGGACGACTGGGACGTGTTCAACCGCACCGGCATCGGCCACCTGGTATCGATCTCGGGCCTGCACATCACGATGGTCGCCAGCCTGGCCGCCTGGCTGATGGCAAGCCTGTGGCGCCGCTCGTTCTGGACCACGCGCCAGTTGCCCCTGCGCCTGCCGGCCCACAAGGTGGCGGTGCTGAGCGGCGCTGTCGTCGCGCTGGCCTATGTGCTGCTGGCCGGCTTCGGCGTACCGGCCCAGCGCACCTTCTACATGCTGGCGGTGGTGGCGCTGGCGGCGTGGCTGGGGCGGATCGCGGCGGCTTCCCATGTGCTGTGCCTGGCGCTGGGCATCGTGGTGCTGCTCGACCCGTGGGCGATGCTGTGGCCGGGCTTCTGGCTGTCGTTCGGTGCGGTCGCGGCGATTTTGTACGCCTGCGGCGGCCGGCTCGGCGAACGCGCCCATGGCTGGCGCGCCACGCTGCGCCTCGCGGCGCGCACCCAGTGGGCGGTCACGCTGGGCCTGGCGCCGCTGACGCTGCTGCTGTTCGGCCAGGTGTCATTGGTCAGCCCACTGGCCAATGCGGTGGCGATTCCCGTGATCAGCCTGTTCGTCACGCCGCTGGCGCTGGTGGGCAGTGTGCTGCCGTCGCCGCTGGCCGGCCTGGTGCTGGGCGTCGCCCACCTGGCGCTGGCCTGGCTGGTGTGGCTGCTCGAGCACCTGGCCGCACCCGGTCTCGCGGTCTGGACCGCGCCGGCGCCGGCGCCCTGGATTCTCGTGCTGGCCCTGATCGGCACCGCATGGATGCTGGCCCCGCGCGGCTGGCCGCGGCGCTGGGCCGGGCTGGCGGCCTGGACCCCGCTGCTGACCCAGCTGCCGGCCGCGCCCGAGGCTGGGCGCTTCACGGTCACCGCCTTCGATGTCGGCCAGGGCATGGCGCTGCTGGTCGAGACCCGGCACCACCGCCTGCTGTACGACACCGGTCCCGCCTACGCTCCCGGCGCCAGCGCCGCCACCCGCGTGATCCTGCCTTACCTGCGCGGGCGCGGTATCGCGCGTCTCGATACGCTGGTGGTGTCGCACAGCGACCTCGATCATATCGGCGGCGCCGCCGGCGTGCTCGAGACGGTGCGCATCGGCGCGCTGGCGTCGTCCCTGCCGCACGCGCATCCCCTGGTGCGCGCAGCCGCGGGGCAGGGGGGGCAGCGACAGCGCTGCGCGGCCGGCCAGGCCTGGCGCTGGGACGGCGTGGCGTTCGAGATGCTCGGCCCGGCACCGGCCAGTTACGCCGATGCCCGGCTGAAGGCGAACGCCCGCAGCTGCGTGCTGCGCGTGAGCGCGGCCGGCGGCGCCATCCTGCTGGCCGGCGACATCGAGGCGGCGCAGGAAGCGTCCCTGCTGCGCGCCTATCCCGACGGCCTGCGCGCCGACGTGCTGCTGGCGCCGCACCACGGCAGCGGCACTTCGTCGAGCGCCGCCTTCCTGCAGGCGGTGGCTCCGCGCGTGGGCATCTTCCAGGTCGGCCACCGTAACCGCTACCGGCATCCCAAGAAGGAAGTCGACCAGCGTTACGCCGATCTTGGCATCGAGCGCCTGCGCACCGACCGGCGCGGCGCCATCACCCTGCAGTTCGGCCCCGCACTGGCCGTCGATTCGTATCGCACCACCCATGCCCGCTACTGGCACGCACGCTGAGCCGGGCAGCCGGATTGTGCGGATCACGCAACAGTTCGGGAGCAGCACATTCACCGGAGCATGCCAGGCGAATCAATTATTTACGCAACTTAACATTGCTAAAATTTAACTGTAATATCGTCGGGTTAATGATTGATTACCTGTCGAAAGCGAACGTCGTGGCCAAAGACCAGTGTGTGTACCACCCGCAAAACCCCGCCAGCTGGAACTGCGTGTCCTGCGGTACGCTCGTTTGCCAGAAGTGCTTCCCGGCCGTTCCCCAGCCAATGCGCCAGCCGCATTGCACCCTGTGCGGCGGCAATATGCACCATCTCGGCAGCGCCCACGCACTGCCATCGTTCTGGGTGCAGATGCCGCGCTTCTTCGCCTATCCGTTCGCCGTGAACGGCCTGCTGTTCCTGGCGTTGCTGGCGATACTGGCCATGTTGTCGGTCAAGTTGTTTTCGTCGACCAGCCTGCTGCTCCTACTGCCGGCTTTCATCATCGGCTCCCTCGTCATCCGCCATGGTTTGCGGGTCATCGAATTTTGCAGCCAGGGCCGCAAGCGCCCGCCCAGCATTGCCGAACTGTTCGACGGCAATCCCACCACCCTCAAGATGCTGGGCCTGATCATCGGGTATGGCATGCTGGCCGGTGGACTCAGTCACCTCGGCGTGCTCGGGATCGTCGCGATGGTCGGCCTGTCCTGCCTGCTGCCGGCCAGCGTCATGCTGCTGGCGATCCGCGGTTCGCTGCGCGAGGCCATCGATCCGATCGGCGTCATCCAGCTGGCTGCGCGGACGGGCTGGTCGTACCTGGGCCTGGTGGTGGTCCTGATCGTGACCGCGCAGGGTCCGCAACAGGCGATCGGCCTGCTGCCCCAGTCGACGCTCGAGAACCTGGCGCTGCAGCACCCCCATGTGCTGCTGGCGCTGCTCGTCGTCAGCACCGCGTACTTCAATATGGTGATGGGGGCGATGATGGGCTATCTGCTGTTCCAGCACCACCAGGACCTGGGCATCCAGGCCGGTGACGAACATGTCGCGGCGCCGGCCGACACGCGCGCGCTGGAACTGGCGCGCGCCGTGATCCTGGTGCGCGAATCGCGCTACGAGGACGCCTTGCGGCAGATGGCCGGCATGGCGGCCGATTATCCGAACGATCCGCAAGTACTGGAGTACCACCACAAGCTGTTGTGCGGCGCGGGCGCGGACAAGGACCGGGTCACCCAGCATACCGAACGCTACCTGCAGGTCCTGCTCGATACCGGACGCAAGACCCGCATGGCGGCGGCCCTGGACGCGGCGCGGCGCGTGGTGCCGCAGTACCAGCCGAAAAGCATCGCCGTGCGCACCGCGCTGGCCGAGCAATACTTTTTGCAACGGCAGTTCAAGCCGGCCATCGCGCTGCTCGGCATGCTGCACAAGGAAGCGCCGAACAGCACCGAGCTGCCCGCGGCCTACCTGCTGTTGGCCCGCATCTACTCGGAAGGCGTGCGCGACGACGGCAAGGCGGTCATGATCCTCGACTACCTGCTGCAGCATTTCCCGGACCATGCACTGGCGGGCGAGGTCGCGAATGTCCGCAAGGTGATCCTGTCGCTCGGCGCCGCCAGTCAGGCCGGCGCATGCGCCGTCAGTTGACGGGCCTCTTGCGAATCCGGAAAGCGTACTAGCAGCGCTTGGTGGAAGTGCTGGGCCAGGGCCGCCTTGCCGGCCCTGGCCGCCAGGTTGCCGGCGGCCTGCAGGATGCGCGGCATGGCCTCGTGGCGGCATGCGAGCGCCAGCAGACGCTCGACCACGACGGCGAGTGCGTCGATGTGCTCGACCCGCCCGAGGCGCCGGGCCAGCAGCAGCGACACCGATTCCGTCAATGCCGGGGTGGCGCCACCGATCCTCACGTACTCGTGCGCCACTTCTTCGAGTAGCGTCTGCATTCCCGGGTCGCGCCCCGCGTTGCAGGCATGCTTGAACAGGCCGTGCACCACCTGGTGGTATTCCCGGCTCGATGGCGACATCCTCACGACGTTGTACCAGCTGCGCCAGGCCCGTGCGTCGCCCGGGTGCGCCTGCACCAGCGCCTGCGCGGCCCCGTGCGCCGCTTCCGGCTTCATCGCCACCATCAATTCCTGGATCCGCGCCAGCGCTGCCCTGAACGGCGCATCATGGTCGATCTTGTCGACGTAATCCCGGTCGACCTTCAGGCCGAAACGCATCCACAGGGCCAGCAGGACGAAGCCGAACAGCAGCCCGCCGGTATGGGCCCAGTGCGCGACATTGCCAGTGGCGTAGCGCGCTCCCCACAACTCGTAGCCAACCCAGAGCGGAAACATGATGAGGGCCGGCGCCCGGACCTGGCCGATGAAGAAGATCGCGTAGTAGGCGAAGTTGATCCTGCGCAGGCCGTACAGGGCGATATACATGCCCATCAGGCCCGAGATCGCGCCCGACGCGCCCAGGACACTGTCGTCGGTCCCGAACTTGCTCGCCCAGAACAGCAGGGTGCCGCCCAGTCCGCTGCACAGGTAGAGCAGCAGGAAGGTGCCGCGTCCGATCGCGATTTCAAGGGCGAATCCGAACACGAACAGAAACACCATATTCCCCAGTAAATGCATGACGTCGCCGTGCAGGAACATGCTGGTCACCCAGGTCACCGGCCGCGCCTCGCGGGTAGTGAATGCGTAGGCCCGGTTGCTGATGGTGCCGATCAGCGCCTCGAAATGGCCGCGGTCGGCGCGCCATTGCACATCGCCGTCCAGCTGCCGGTGCAGGGCGCGGCCGAATTCGCGGTCGTGGACGGCATGCTGGAACTGGGCGTCGTGCTCGAACGCGGTCTGCTCGGGATCCCGGGTGTCGTTGTCGCTGACCGTGTCGAAGTTGTCCAGCAGTTCGCGGTTGGTGCGCTGCAGGTAATCCAGAAACGGCCCGCGCTCGCGCTCGAGCAGGCCGGATTCGGCGTACCACTGGAACGACTGTTCGAGGCGCTGCGGGTCCTTGCCCTGGTAGACGAAGAAGACCAGCACATTGATGACGATGAGGAGCAGGGTGGCCAGCGGCGGATTGCGCCAGTCGGGCCGGTTTTCCACGGGGATGATGAGCATCGTTTCTTCAGGCGCGCGTCGCCGATGGCACGGTAGGCCAGCCCGCGGCGGCTCTCGGCGCGCGGGCTACCGTTCAGTGCGGTTGCGGCTCCCTGCGTGTTGTTAGGAGGAAACGAGAATCTTACATGCCTTTTGGAAATAAATGGTTGCCGCTGTAGCATCGGCTGCAACGGGCGATGCCAGCGTCAGTCGTCACCCACCGACCGGTGACCCGGCCAGCTGGTCTCGAGTTCATACGCGATCGAACGCGACAACCCGTCCAGGTCCGGGAACAGCGTGGCGTGCGTGATGTTCATCCGGTACAGCGCCAGCATCGCTTCCTTGCGCATCGCCGCCGGCAGCACGAACTTCTTCAACAGCGGGCGCTCGGACGGATATTCGCGGATGATCTCCTCGAGCGTCTGGTCGAGCAGGCCCGGCACGACAAAGGTGCCGGATTGCGCCACCAGGCGCCGGTCCATCTCTTCCGGCTCGCCCACCCACAGGATCTTCTTGGTATTGCTGGCGAAATAGCGTTCGAAGTTGCCCTTGATGCGCGGGTCGATCGCCTCGCGCCGCAGCGAACGGTCGCCGGCCGGCGCCAGGCGCCACAGGGTCGGGGTGTCGAGTGCGAACACCGCCGCGTCGCGGGTCGATTTGTACAGCGCGAAGAAGGCCGCCACGTAGGGCGACTTGGTGAAGTCCAGCAGCCGGGTCGGCGCGCCGTGGTGCTGCATCAGCGCCAGGCAGCGCAAATCGTCGCCCAGTACGCTGGCGTCGTCCAGGTAGTTGTGCGCCTTGCGGCGAAAGATGCGCAGTGCGCGTTCTTCGCGCTCGCGCCACGACGCCATCTCGGGCACGAAGCTTTGCAGGTGGCGCGACAGGGAACTGATCAGTTGCCAGTTTGCGTATGGCAGGCCGCGAAAGGCCCAGCCGTCGCAGGCCGCGCTCAGGCCGTCGAAATGGCGCCAGCTGTCGATGTGGATGGTTTCCATGGATGCGGTTCGGGATGGTGATGGAACAGCCCCCATGATCGCGCGCCGCGCGGCACGGCGTCAACGGCGCGCACGATTAGCGCGCGCGTGATTGCTGCAAGCCCGCTGCAACCACACTGCAACCACGCTGCAAGTTGGCATCAAGCCCGCTTCAGGCCAGCGGCAGATCGATCGTCACGTGCAGCCCGCCGCCGTCGCGGTTCGTGGCCACGATCGCGCCGTCATGCGCCTGCACGACGCGCTGGGCGATGGCCAGGCCCAGGCCATGGCCGTCGACCCCGGTGCGCGACGCGCCGGAACGGAAGAATGGCTGGAAGATCGCCGGCAGGTCCTGCGGCGCGATGCCGGGCCCGCGGTCCAGCACATCGACCACCGCGCGCCCGCCGTCCGCGCGGACGCTCACCTCGACCTGCTGCCCGGCCGCGCCATGCTTGACCGCGTTGCGCACCACGTTCTCCAGCGCGCTCCACAGCAGGTCGGGGTCGCCCGCGACCGGCACGGGGCCGTCGGCGTCGAAGGCGATGCGCAGGGATCCGGCGGCGCCCTGGCCTGCGCTCGTGCCTGCGCTTGTGCCCGCGCTTATGCCTACGCTTATGCCTGCGCTCGTGCCTGCGTCATTCCCCGCTTCAAAGCGGGCGTCGGCCACGATCGCGTCGACCAGTTCGGCCAGGTCGACCGCTTCGCGCCGCAGCACATTGGCCGACGCTTCCAGGCGCGACAGCGTCAGCAGCTCGCCAATCAGGCGGTCCATGCGCATGCTTTCGCGTTCGATGCGTTCGAGCGAGCCGGCGATATTGTCGGGCCGCTGGTGCGCCAGGCCGACCGCCGCCTGCAGGCGCGCCAGCGGCGAGCGCAGTTCGTGCGAGACGTCGTGCAGCAGGCGGCGCTGGCCATCCATCAGCGCCTGCAGGCGCGCGCTCATGCGGTCGAAGTCGCGTCCCAGGTCGTTCAACTCGTCTCCCGCCTTGGCGCCCTGGCCGAAGCGCGGCGCCAGGTCGCCGGCCGCCGCGGCCTCGAAGGCGCTGCGCAGGGCGCGGATCGGGCGCGAGAAATACCAGGCCAGCAGCGCCGCGAACAGCAGGCTGGCCATGACCGCGGCGCCGATCGCGACGGTCTGGCCGACGCGCCGGCGCGCGGCCGGGTCGAAGCCGGGCGGCGGCGGATCGGACCGGGCGCCGCCGCGCAGGTTGTCGGCGCCGCGGCCCGACTGGCGCGACACGAAGGCGATATAGCGTTCGCCGCCAGGTCCCTCCAGGCGCCGCGCGCCGCGCCAGCCGCCGTCCTGGAAGCGGTTGCCGAGCTCGCGCTCGGCCTCGAGCAACAGGTCGGGCGGGATCGGGCGGCCCAGCAGTTCGCGGCGCTCCTGGTCGAGCACGTACACCTGCGGGCGGTGCAGGTCGGCGAGCATGGCGCGCAGCGCCGCCACGCCGCCGTGCCTGAGCGTGGCGCCGGCCGCGTCCAGCGCGATCGCCGCCGGCGGGCCGGTTTCGAGCACCGGTACGGCGCGCTGGCGCGCCTGGTCGCGCAGCCAGAAGGCGCCGCCGATGCCGATCGTGGCCGCCACCTGCGCCAGCAGGATCGAGATGAAGAACTTCCAGAACAGACGCCCCATGCCTGCGCCCTCAGTCGCGGATCAACTGGTAGCCCTGGCGGTAGATCGTCTGCAGGCAGGAACGCCCGTCGGCCAGGGGACCGAGCTTGTGGCGCAGGCTGCTCAAGTGGACGTCGATATTGCGGTCGAAGCGCGCCAGCGGCCGGCCCAGGCCCTGTTCGGACAGCTCGTTCTTGCTGACCGGACGCCCGGCATTGCGCGCCAGGACTTCGAGCAGATTGAATTCGGTGCTGGTCAGGTCGAGCGGCCGGCCGTCCCAGCTGGCGCGGCGCTGCTCCGGCAGCATGGTGAGTTTGCCGACCGTGAGCACGGCGCCCGGCCCGCTGTCGGTCGGCGCCTGCACCCGGCGCAGGATGGCGCGCACCCGTGCGGTCAGTTCGCGCGGCGTGCATGGCTTGGCCACGTAGTCGTCGGCGCCCAGTTCCAGGCCGAGGATGCGGTCGGCGTCGTCGCCGCGCGCGGTCAGCATCAGCACCGGGATGCGGCTGGCGGCGCGGATCCTGCGCAGCGCTTCGATGCCGCTCATGCCGGGCATCATGACGTCGAGGATGGCGATGGCGTGCTCGCCGGTGAGCGCCGCGCGCACCCCGTCCTCGCCGTTGTGGACGAAGGTGACCTGGAAGCCTTCCTGTTCGAGGTATTGCGCGAACATCGAGACCAGCTCGACGTCGTCGTCGATAAGCAGTACATGGTTCATGGGGTACAGGATAACAAACTGCGCCCGCCGGCAGGCGCGCGGCCCGCGCCGCTTTACGCGGTTTTACGCGCCTTGGCGGCGCTTTACATCGGCCCGCCACAAAATGGCCGCTCCAATAACCAAGGGAGTACCCATGATGAACCTGCACCTGCAGCTGCGCCTGCTGCGCGCCGCGGCGGCCTTGTCCGCCTGCCTGCTGGCCACCCCGGCCGTCCTGGCCCAGGAGGGGCCGCCCGATGTCCCTGCGCCGTGCGACGCCCCTGGCGCCGGCGCTGGCGGCGTCGGCGGCCCCGGCGCACGTTTTCTTCGCGGCCTGGACCTGAGCGAAGCCCAGCAGGACCGGGTGTTTACGATCCTGCACGAGCAAGTCCCGCAGCGCCGCCAGCTGGACCAGGCCGAGCGCCGCGCCGATGAGGCGCTGCGCGCGCTGGCGGGCGGCCCCGCGCTCGACCAGGCCAAGGCATCGACTGCGGCCCGCGCGCTGGGCCAGGCCATCGCCGACGGTGAAATGCTGCGTCTGCAGACCGATGCCCGCCTGCTGGCGGTCCTGACGCCGGCGCAGCGCGCCGAGCTGGCTGCGCGCCGCGAGGAGCGGTCCGGCCCGCCGCGCCGGGGCGGGCGCCGCGAACGCATGCAAGAGGGCGCGGGAGCACAGCCATGAGCACGCGCTGCCCCGACCATCACCATCACCATGACCTCGGCCTGCACGCCGACCTCGATCGCATGCTGGCCCGGCCGGCGAGTCGGCGCCAGTCGCTGCGCTGGCTGCTGGCCGGCGCCGGCAGCGCGGTACTGCCACTCGCGGGCTGCGGCGGCGCCACCGGGGACGACGGCAGCTTCGGGCTGTCGACCTCCACCAGCACCACCGGCACCGGCAGCACCGGCAGCGCGGCCTGCTCGGTGATCCCGGAAGAAACCGGCGGCCCGTATCCGGCCGACGGCACCAACCGCAACGCCAGCGGCGTGGCCAATGCCCTGATCCTGTCGGGCATCGTCAGGAGCGACATCCGCGCCAGCGTGGGCGGCGCCAGCGGCGTGGCCCAAGGCGTGCCGCTGACCATTCGCCTCAGGATCGAGAACGTGGCCGGCGGCTGCGCCGCCGCGAGTGGCGCCGCGGTCTACCTGTGGCACTGTACCCGCGAGGGTGGCTACTCGATGTACTCGAACGGCATCGCCGGCGAAAACTACCTGCGCGGCGTGCAGGAAGCCGACAGCGATGGCTGGGTGACGTTCACCACCATTTTCCCGGGCTGCTACGACGGGCGCATGCCGCACGTGCACTTCGAGGTCTACCCGACCCTGGCCAAGGCCAGTGCCGCCGCCAACCGGGTCAAGACCTCGCAGTTCACCTTCCCGCTGGCGACGCTGAACGACGCCTATACGGCGAGCGGCTACACCAGCAGCGTGAGCAACCTGGCGCGCATCAGCTACGCGACGGACAACGTCTTCAGCGACGGCACCGCGCTGCAGATGGCGTCCGTCACCGGCACCGCGGCGCAGGGCTACACGTCGACGCTGACTGTAGGCGTTTCACTCTAAAATCGGTCCGCAAGGACTGGTCAGCCATTAGAATGGGCCGCGTCATCCAGCTTGCGACGCGCCCATGTCCCTACCACTGCTCCATTTCGCCCACGGCAACAGCTATCCGGCCGGTACCTACAACCGCCTGCTGGACGCGCTGCGCGTGCACTATGACGTGCGCACGCTCGACATGCATGGCCACGATCCGCGCTACCCGGTCGGCGACGGCTGGGAGACGCTGGTCGATGAACTGGTGGCGCGGCTGGAAACCTATGGCCAGCCGGCGATCCTGGTCGGCCATTCGCTGGGCGGCATGCTGTGCATGATGGCGGCAAGTCGCCGCCCCGAGCTGGCGCGCTGCGTGGTGATGCTCGATTCGCCGGTGGTGGCCGGCTGGCGCGCCTGGGCCTGGCGGCTGGCGAAGCTGTGCGGCTGGGGCGAACGGTTGTCGCCGGCGCGCTTTTCCCACAAGCGGCGCCAGCACTGGCCGAGCCGCGCGGCGGCGCATGCGCACTTCAGCGCCAAGCCGCTGTTCCAGGCCTGGGCGCCCGGTGCGCTCGACGACTACCTCGAGCATGGCCTGGCGCCGCACGCGGACGGCGTGACGCTGCGCTTCCGGCGCGACGTCGAGACCAGCATTTACCGGACGCTGCCCCACCACATGGGCCGCGTGATCGGCCAACCCTTCCCGCGCCCGATCGGCTTCATCGCGGGCACGACCTCGGAAGAACTGCGCCAGGCAGGCCTGGCGGCCACGAAGCGACTGGTCGGCCCCAATCTGGTGATGATTGAGGGCGGCCATCTGTATCCGCTGGAGAAGCCTCAGGAGACGGCGCGGCTGACCCACGCGATGATCGAACGCCTGCTGCGCGTGGCGTAAGCTACCCTGTGCCGTGGAAGATCGGCAAACCCGCACCTGCGCCCCCATTTCGCGTAAAATCGCGGGACTTTTATCATCCCGCTGGAACCCCCAATGACTATCAAGAGCGACAAATGGATCCGCCGCATGGCGGAAAGCACCGGCATGATCGAGCCGTTCTCGCCGGGCCAGGTGCGCGAAGAGGAGGGCCGCCGGATCATCTCCTACGGTACCTCGTCGTACGGCTACGACATCCGCTGCGCCGACGAATTCAAGGTCTTCACCAACATCAACAGCACCATCGTCGACCCGAAGAACTTCGATTCGAATTCGTTCGTCGACATCAAGAGCGACGTCTGCATCATCCCGCCGAACTCGTTCGCGCTGGCGCGCACCATCGAGTACTTCCGCATCCCGCGCAACGTGCTGACAGTGTGCCTGGGCAAGTCGACCTACGCGCGCTGCGGCATCATCGTCAACGTGACGCCGTTCGAGCCGGAATGGGAAGGCTATGTGACGCTGGAGTTCTCGAACACCACGCCGCTGCCGGCCAAGATCTACGCCGGGGAAGGCTGCGCGCAGGTGCTGTTCTTCGAGTCCGATGAAGTCTGCGAGACCTCGTACAAGGACCGCGGCGGCAAGTACCAGGGGCAGCATGGGGTGACGTTGCCGAAGACGTGATCGCTCGGCAGCGGCAAAAAACCTGGGTTGCCCAGCATGCCGCCAGCGCAAAAAAAAAGGCCCGGATCGCTCCGGGCCTTTTTGCATCAAGCGAAGCTGATCACACCTCGTCCTGCTTGACGCAGTCGACAAAGTAGCCGCGCTTGCCATCCACCTCGCGCTTGACCAGCCCGTGCACATCGGTTTCGAAGCCCGGGAAGCGCTCGTTGAAATCACGCGCGAAGCGCAGGTAATCCACGATCGTGCGGTTGAAGCGCTCGCCCGGGATCAACAGCGGGATGCCCGGCGGGTAAGGCGTCAGCAGGATCGCCGTGATGCGGCCTTCCAGCTCGTCGATCGCGACGCGCTCGATCTTGCGGTGCGCCATGTGCGAGAACGCGTCGGACGGTTTCATTGCCGGCACCATGTCCGACAGGTACATCTCGGTCGTCAGGCGGGCCACGTCGCGCGACTTGTAGAAGGTGTGGATCTCGGTGCACAGGTCGCGCAGGCCGCGCGCTTCGTAGCGCGGGTTGGCCGAGGCGAACTGCGGCATCGCGCGCCACATCGGCTGGTTGCGGTCGTAGTCGTCCTTGAACTGCTGCAGCGCGGTCACCAGCGTGTTCCAGCGGCCCTTGGTGATGCCGATCGTGAACATGATGAAGAACGAGTACAGGCCGCACTTCTCGATGATCACGCCGTGCTCGGCCAGGTACTTGGTCACGATCGAGGCCGGGATGCCGGTATCGCCGAACTGGCCCGACAGGTCCAGGCCCGGGGTCACGATGGTGGCCTTGATCGGGTCGAGCATGTTGAAGCCCGGCGCGAGTTTGCCGAAGCCGTGCCAGTTTTCCTCGGCGCGGATCATCCAGTCGTCCTGGGTGCCGATGCCTTCTTCCGAGAATTTATCCGGGCCCCAGACCTGGAACCACCAGTCGCTGCCGAAGTCCTCGTCGACCTTCTTCATCGCGCGGCGGAAGTCCAGCGCTTCCAGGATCGATTCTTCCACCAGTGCGGTGCCGCCCGGCGCTTCCATCATGGCCGCGGCGACGTCGCACGATGCGATGATCGAGTACTGCGGCGAGGTCGAGGTGTGCATCAGGTAGGCCTCGTTGAAGGCGTCCTGGTCGAGCTTGACCGATTCAGACTCGCGCACCAGCACCTGCGAGGCTTGCGAGAGACCTGCCAGCAGCTTGTGCGTCGACTGGGTCGAGAAGATCATCGACTCCTTGGCGCGCGGGCGGTTCTGGCCGATCGCGTGCATGTTCTTGTAGAAGTCGTGGAAGGTCGCGTGCGGCAGCCAGGCTTCGTCGAAGTGCAGGGTGTCGATCTTCCCGTCCAGCATTTCGCGCAGGGTCTCGACGTTGTACACCACGCCGTCGTAGGTCGACTGGGTGATGGTGAGGATGCGCGGCTTCTTGTTGACGGCTTCGCGCGCGAACGGATTCGCCTCGATCTTGCGGGCGATCGACTCGGGCGTGAATTCCTCGAGCGGGATCGGGCCGATGATGCCCAGGTTGTTCCGGGTCGGCATCAGGAAAACGGGGATCGCGCCGCACATGATGATCGAGTGCAGGATCGATTTATGGCAGTTGCGGTCGACCACGACGATGTCGCCCGGCGCCACGGTCGAGTGCCACACCATCTTGTTCGAGGTCGAGGTGCCGTTGGTCACGAAGTAGCAGTGGTCGGCGCTGTAGATGCGCGCGGCGTTGCGCTCCGACTTGGCGATCGGGCCGGTGTGGTCGAGCAGCTGGCCGAGTTCCTCGACCGCGTTGCAGACGTCGGCGCGCAGCATGTTCTCGCCGAAGAACTGGTGGAACATCTGGCCGATCGGCGACTTCAGGAAGGCCACGCCGCCCGAGTGGCCCGGGCAGTGCCACGAGTACGAACCGTCGTAGGCGTAGTTGACCAGCGCGCGGAAGAACGGCGGCGCCAGGCTGTCCAGGTAAGCCTTGGCTTCGCGGATGATGTGGCGCGCCACGAATTCCGGGGTGTCCTCGAACATGTGGATGAAGCCGTGCAGCTCCTTCAGGATGTCGTTCGGGATGTGGCGGCTGGTGCGGGTCTCGCCGTAGATATAGATCGGGATGTCCGCGTTCTTGTGGCGGATTTCCTTCACGAAGGCGCGCAGGCCGACCAGCGCGGTATCGGTGTCTTCGAGCGAGCCGCTGCCGAATTCCTCGTCATCGATCGACAGGACGAAGGCCGAGGCGCGCGACTGCTGCTGGGCGAACTGCGACAGGTCGCCGTAGCTGGTCACGCCGACCACCTCCATGCCTTCCTGTTCCATTGCGGCTGCGAGTGCGCGAATGCCGAGACCGGAGGTGTTCTCCGAGCGGAAGTCTTCGTCGATGATGACGATGGGGAAACGAAATTTCATGGACAGCTCCAAAAGCGAAGCGCCGTGACGGCGGCCGGCTCCCGCGGGATCGTCCCGGACAGGCAGCGGCCGCCGCGCACGGCACCGTGAAAAAATGAGAAGCGGATTTTCGCAGAAATCACGGGTCCCGGTGCAAGTTTTTTTGCCAGCTTAGCCACACTTGGCGATCGGGGGCGCACTCTAGTGGATATCCAGCCGGCGTCCGGCCCGGCGCAGGCCCTCGGTCAGCAGCGCCGCGGCCAGCGCACTGCCCAGCGCGACCGGCGACACCATGCCGGTGCTGGCGTCCATGAAGGCGAACAGGCCGAGCGAGAGCCCGAACGCCGCCACCGCGCCGGTCAGGGTCAGCAGCCAGGTGCGCCGCGCCAGCAGCGTGATGGCGGCCAGCGAGATCGCGATCTGCTGGGCCACCGAGGCGGCGGCCCACTGGCGCTGGCGGTGCAGCGCCTCATCGGACTTGCGGTTCCAGTCCTCGGACAGGGCGTCGCGGCGCTCGGCGTCCTTGCGGATCGCGTCCTTCTCGATACGGTAGCGCTCGGCGTCGAGCCGGTAGCGCCCGCCGTCCACGCCGGGCAGCGTCGCCGCCAGCTCGGCCAGGTTCTGGCGGCTCGATTTGGCCTGGTAGTGGTTCCAGGCATTGGCCGCGCCTGTCTTTTCCATCGCCGCCGAGGTCTTGTACAGACTGGCGTCGTTGTGGGCGGCTGTGCCGGCGAACGCGAACAGCGTGCCGAGCGTGGCCAGCACGGCGATCAGGACCGCGATGCGGCCGGCGAAACCGTCGCCGCCGCGTGAACCGGGCGTGCGGATTGGCCCATCCATCGGTTCACCCCTCGGCCCACCGGTCGGCTCGCTCATGCCCCGTCCCGGCGCAGGTAGGTGACGTAGGCGTAGTCGAAGCCGCCCGCCGCGCTGTGGTGGACTTCGCGCGCGCTGGCGACCCACACGGCCGTGTCGATCGGCGGGAAGAAGGTGTCGCAGTCGAACGCACGGTCGATGTGGGTGACGATCATGGCGTCGGCGATCGCCATCGACTGGGCGAAGATCTGGGCGCCGCCGATGATGCTGGCCGGTGCGCCGTCCAGCATGGCGAGCGCGGCCTCCAGCGAAGGGGCGCCCTCGGCGCCGGCGTGCGACCAGCCGGCGTTGCGGGTAACCACGATATTGCGGCGCCCCGGCAAAGGCCGGCCGATCGAATCGAAGGTCTTGCGGCCCATGATCACCGGTTTGCCGAGGGTGACGCGCTTGAAGTGCGCCAGGTCCTCGGGCAGGTGCCAGGGCATTTTATTGTCGAGGCCGATCCCGTGGTTGGCGTCGACCGCGACCACCAGCGTGAGCAGGGGCGTCGTCATACGGCCACCGGCGCCTTGATGCCGGGATGCGGATCGTAACCCGTCACCTCGAAGTCGTCGAAGCGGTAGTCGAACAGCGATTCCGGCTTGCGGCGGATGACCAGTTGCGGCAGGGCGCGGGTGTCGCGCGACAGCTGCAGGTCGACCTGTTCCAGGTGGTTCGCGTACAGATGGCAGTCACCGCCGGTCCAGACGAAATCGCCGACCTCCAGGCCGGCCTGCTGGGCCATCATGTGGGTCAGGATCGCATACGAGGCGATATTGAACGGCACGCCCAGGAAGATGTCGGCGCTGCGCTGGTACAGCTGGCACGACAGCTTGCCGTCGGCGACGTAGAACTGGAACAGCGCATGGCACGGCGGCAGCTTCATGTCCGGCACGTCGGCAACGTTCCAGCTTGATACGATCATGCGGCGCGAGTCCGGCGTGCTGCGGATCTGCTCCAGCACCTGGCTGATCTGGTCGATGTGCTGGCCCGACGGGGTCGGCCAGCTGCGCCACTGGTAGCCGTAGACCGGCCCCAGGTTGCCCTCGGCATCGGCCCATTCGTCCCAGATCGAGACGCCGTGTTCCTTCAGGTAGGCGATGTTCGTCGCGCCCTGCAGGAACCAGAGCAGTTCATGGATGATCGACTTGAGGTGGACCTTCTTGGTGGTCAGGAGCGGGAAGCCCTGCTGCAGGTCGAACCGCATCTGGTGGCCGAACACCGAGCGGGTGCCGGTGCCGGTGCGGTCGGTCTTGATGGCGCCATGTTGTTTCACATGGCGCATGAAATCCAGGTATTGGCGCATTGCGTGTTTCGGAAGGGGTGTGGTACGGACAGTCTGCCATTCTAGCATCGAAGTCACGCGCCATTCCCGATCTCCCGCGAGAACCGCGCCAGGGCGTCGACCAGCACCGCGTCGGGCATGTCGAGCAGATTGTCGCCCACGTAGATCTCGGCGACGCTGGTGTCGGCCAGGGCGCCATGCACGGCGCGGTTGAACATCCAGATGCCGTGCTCGCGCGCCAGCGCATCGCGCACCGCCAGCGCGCGCTCGCGCGCCACCGGCAGATGCAGGTGCAGCATGTTCGCCTGCGGCGCTGCCGGATTCGCCCGCAACTGCGGATGGGCGCGCAATGCCGCATACAGGAAGCAGGTGCGTTCGAAATACGCCGGCATGGCCGCCAGCCGCGCGTCGAACTGCATCGCGGCCGCCACCACATACGGCGAGCGCTGGAACAGGTTCCCGCCCTGGCGCCGGAACCACTCGGCGGCGCGCGCGACGAAGGCGGTGTCGCCAAGCAGCAGCGCGCCACCCATGCCGCCGATGCCCTTGTACAGCGAGACATACACCGAATCGAAACCCGCGGCGATCTGCGCGGCGCTGCGGCCGTAGCCGGCCGCGGCTTCCCACAGGCGCGCCCCATCCATGTGCAAGTGGATGCCGTGCGCGCGGCAATGGGCCTTGATCGCCTCGAGCTCGTCCCACGCCGACAACTGGCCGCCGATCTCGCGCAGCGGGATTTCCAGGCCGACGGCGCCGAGCCGGTCGGGAATGGCGGTCAGGTCGGCCGCAGTCCACGGACGCTGCCGGTCGCCGACCGCGAGCGCCTGGAAATGATCGAGCAGCTGGTAATTGGAGCGCTCGTGCACGAGGATGTGGGAAGTCGGATGGAGCGCCACCAGGCGGCTGGGGCCGGCGTCGCAGGCCAGCCGCAGCGCGGTCACCTGGGCCATGGTGCCGCTGATGCAGAACACCGCGGCTTCGGCGCCGAGCAGGCGCGCGACCTTCTGCTCGAAAGCCCGGATCAGCGCGCCTTCGCCATAGACGTCGTGGTCGATGTCATGGCGTTCGCACCAGGCCGCCATGTCGGCAAACAGTTGCGCCGGGCGGCGAGCGCGGTGGCCGGGGAAGACGGTGTGGCAGCGGCGCTGCAGGGCGGTATCGGGCAAGACGGGCTCCTTGGCAAGAGCCCGCTACTTTACACCCCCGGGCGGGGAATCAATAGTGGCCGAGCGCGGGACGCTGCGCCACCGGCGCGGCAAAGCCGTCGTCGTGACCGGCCAGCTGCGCGGCGCCGTCGCCGGCCACGCGGAACTGGCGTACCGCGCGCGCCAGCGCGTCGGCCTGCTCGTGCATCGCCTGGGCCGCGGCGCTGGCTTCCTCGACCAGGGCGGCGTTCTGCTGGGTCGTGGTGTCCATCTCGACCACGGCGCGGTTGACCTCCTCGATGCCCTTGGTCTGTTCGACGCTGGCGACGCTGATCTCGCCCATGATGTCGGTCACGCGCTGGACGCTGGCCAGCACTTCCTGCATCGTGGTGCCGGCTTCGGCGACCAGCTGGCTGCCGGCGTCGACTTCGCCGTTCGAGGCCTCGATCAGGCCCTTGATTTCCTTGGCGGCCGCGGCGCAGCGCTGCGCCAGGCTGCGCACTTCGCTGGCGACGACCGCGAAACCGCGGCCCTGTTCGCCGGCGCGCGCCGCTTCCACGGCCGCATTCAGGGCCAGGATATTGGTCTGGAAGGCGATGCCGTCGATGACGCCGGTGATGTCCGAGATCTTGCGCGAGGACTGCGTGATCGAGTCCATGCGCGCCACGACTTGCGACACGGTGTCGCCGCCCTTGCGCGCCACGCTCGAGGCGCTGCGCGCCAGTTCGTTGGCCTGGCGCGCATTGTCGGCGTTCTGGCGCACGGTGGCGGTCAGTTCGTCCATCGACGAGGCGGTGGTGGCCAGGCTGGCGGCTTGCTCTTCGGTGCGGCTGCACAGGTCGAGGTTACCGGTCGAGATCTGCTGCGAGGCGGCCGCGATGTGTTCGGCGCCATCGCGCACGCTGCCCACCACGCCGGACAGGCGCGCGCCGATCTCGTTGATCGCTTCAGTCAGCTGGCCGATCTCGTCGTTGCGGCGGGCGGCGACGCTGGCGGTCAGGTCACCGTCGGCGATGCGCTTGGCGACCGCCTGGACGTCTGCCAGCGGACGGGTGACGGTGGCGCGTACCAGCAGCCACAGCAGGCCTGCGAGGGCGGCCAGCGCGACCAGGCCGAGCACGATGAAGCGGTTGCGCAGCTTGTTGGCGGCGGCAACGATCTCGTCGGTGTAGGTGCCGCCGGCGATCAGCCAGTTCCATTCCTTCATGTGGGCGAAGGCCACGAATTTTTCGCGCGCGCTGGTCTGGCCCGGCGCCTGCCACTTGTAGGTGGCCGTGCCTTCCTTCTTCTCGAGCATGTCGGCGATGAACGGGCTGCCGTCGGCGGATTTTTCGTCCAGCATGTTCTGGCCTTCGCGGCTCGGGTGCACCAGCGCATCGCCCAGGGTCTTGCCCGGCGCCGCCGACAGCACGTAGAAATAGCCGGTCTCGCCCACCTTGATCGAGCGGATGCGTTCCTTGAGCGCGTCCACGTCCTTGGTGATGTCGACGCCCACGTACAGCGCGCCAATCACCTTGCCGCCGGCGCCGCGCACGGGGTCGTACTGGGTAATGAACTGCTTGCCGAACAGGTTGGCCAGGCCGACGTAGGTGCGGCCCTCGCGCAGCGCGGCGTAGGCCGGCGAGGCCTTGTCGAGGGCGGTGCCGACGGCACGCTCGCCGTTTTCCTTCTTGACCGAGGTCGTCACGCGCACGAAGTCTTCACCCGCGGCCGCGAACACGGTCGCATTGCCGCCGGTCTGGGCGGTAAATGCGTCCGGCGCGGCGAAATCGAGGTTCAGCACGCGTCCGGCCACGCTCAGGGTCGGCACCTGGCGCCCGCCCACGTCGACCTGGGTCGCTTCGTCGAGCGCGAACTCGCCCGGCACGGTGGCGCGGAAAATCTTGCCGAAGCTGACCGCCTGGCTGCTGACGGTCTTGTTGAACAGTTCGACGGTACTCGAGACGCCTACCAGCTCGGCATGCACGCTCTGCTCGGCGCGTTCCTGCAGCATGCTCGAGGTGGAATAGGTGATGGTGGCGATCAGGGCGGCGATGATGACGCCGGCAAGTGCGAAAGTAACGGCGCTGATGCGGGTGCCGACACTCCAGCTGGCAGGGTGAAATTTGTGGTCGCTCATGTCAGTTGGCAAGGTTAGGGATGGTATAACCCCGGATCATACCTCGCAAACTTTTCGTTGAGCAATAATTAGTGAATATGAGCATGCGACCTAGGGTTAATGTGCAACACTCATGCAGATTTACAGATAAGCGGGGTCGGCTTGCCTGCTGAGAAATATATTTCCCAATAGAAAGTTACTCTGAAGGCAATTCTCGCGGCGCGGCGTCGCGCCGCGCGTCGTTCAGGCCGCCGCCGCCGTATGCGACTGGAACTGCAGCGCCGCCAGGCTGGCGTAGACACCCCGCAGGGCCACCAGTTCGGCGTGGCTACCGGATTCGACGATGCGGCCGTCGTCCAGCACCACGATGCGGTCGGCCCGCTGCACGGTGGCCAGGCGGTGGGCGATGATGATGGTGGTGCGCCCAACCATCGCCGCCTCCAGCGCGCGCTGGACCAGGCGTTCGGACTCGGCGTCGAGCGCGCTGGTGGCTTCGTCGAGCAGCAGCAGCGGTGGGTTCTTGAGCAGCGCGCGCGCGATCGCGATGCGCTGGCGCTGGCCGCCCGACAGGCGCACGCCACGTTCGCCCAGGAACGAGCGGTAGCCTTGCGGCAGGCGCTCGATGAAGTCGTGCGCCGCCGCCATGCGCGCCGCCTCGATGACTTCCTCGTCGGTAGCGTCCGGGCGTCCGTAGCGGATGTTTTCCATCGCGTCGAGCGAAAAGATCACGGTGTCCTGCGGGACGATGCCGACCGCGCCGCGCAGGGTTTGCAGCGACAGGTCGCGCACGTCCACGCCGTCGAGGCGGATGCTGCCCGCCTGCGGGTCGTAGAAGCGCAGCAGCAACTGGAACAGCGTGGTCTTGCCGGCGCCGGACGGGCCGACCACCGCCACCGTTTCGCCGGGACGGATGTCGAGCGCCAGGTGCGACAGCGCGCTCGAATCGAGCCGCGACGGGTAGGCAAAGGTGACATCGTCCAGGGTCACGCGGGCGCCGGCTGCCATGCCTTCCCTCGATGCCGGCAGCGCCTGCGGCTGCAGCGGATCCTGGATCTCGGAGCGGGCACCCAGCAGTTCCATCAGGCGTTCGGTGGCGCCGGCGGCGCGCTGGGCGTCGCCCATCACTTCGGACAGGGCGCCGACCGAGCCGGCCACGATGCCGGCGTACAGGATGAATTGACCGAGGTCGCCGCCGGTCATGGTCCCGGCCAGCACCGCGTGCGCGCCCAGCCACAGCACGAACACGATCGCGCCGAACACCAGCACGATGGCCAGCATGGTCAGCGTGGCGCGCGCGCGGATGCGGCGCATGGCGGTGCCGAAGGCACTCTCTACCTCGACCCCGAAGCGGCCGGCCTCGTAGGCCTCGCGGGTAAACGCCTGCACGGTCGGCATGGCGTTGAGGATTTCGCCGGCCACCGCCGAGGCGTCGGCGATGCGGTCCTGCGAGTCACGCGACAGCTTGCGCACGCGCCGGCCGAACAGCACGATCGGCAGCACCACCAGCACCAGCAGGCCCAGGATGATGGACGTCAGGCGCGGGCTGGTAATGAACAGCATCACCAGGCCGCCGGCGAACAGCAGGGTATTGCGTAGCGCCAGCGAAATGCTGGTGCCCACCACGGTCTGGATCAGGGTGGTGTCGGTGGTCAGGCGCGACAGCACTTCGCCGGTACGGGTGGTTTCGAAGAATTCGGGACTCTGGCGCACCACGTGGCCATACACCGCGCTCCTGAGATCGGCGGTGACGCGCTCGCCCAGCCACGACACCATGTAGAAGCGCGCCGCGGTGGCCACGGCCAGCACGGCGGCCACGCCGAACAGCGCCAGGAAGGTGCTGTCGACGTGTTCGATGCCGCGCGTGGCGATGGCGCCGGCGGCGCCGGCCGGACCGCTGGCGGCGCCGAAGCCCAGGTCGATCATCTGCTTGAAAGCGGCGGGAATCGCCAGCGTGGCGCCGGCCGCGAACAGCAGCGCGATGCCGGCCAGGACGAACTGGCGGCGGTACGGGCGCAGGAACGGCAGCAGGCCGCGCAGGGTGGCCAGGCTGCTTTTCCGGGCAGCGTCGGGGAGGGTGGTGCGGGTGCTCATCGTGTTCTTGAGGTTTCTTGTGGTTCGGGTTACAGCGGGATCCAGTGTCCTGAATCAGAAGTTCGTTGATGATAAATATGGCGAAATCACTAGAGCTTCATCGGCTGCACATACCCGGTCATCTCGAGGTAGCCGCGTCCGAGACGGCGGCCATCGCGCTCGATGGTGACCGCGCCTTCCCAGTACACGGCGCCGGTCGAACGGCGCGAATCGAGTTCCTGGTCGGGTTGCAGCGGAACGACGTCCCAGCGCCGCGCGCCGGTGGTGATCGTGACCGCCACCGGATACGTGGCGCCGGTGCGCGGCGAGGTCCATTGCTCGCTGGCGGCGAAATCGATCTGGTCCGGCGCGTAGTGGGTGACCTTGCCCGCTGCATCGCGGTGGCTGGCGTGCGCCCATAGTTTACCACCTTGGCGGTCGCGGACCTGGAAAGCCATCAGGGCCCCGCCGTCGTCGAGGTTGGCGCCGACCCAGTTCCAGCCCACCGCATCGGGTTGCAGGGCCTGGCTGGACCATTCGTGATCGAGCCATGCGCTGCCGCTGACGTCGACCGGCGCCATGCCGGCCCGGCCCACCTGGCCGCTCACGACCATCTGCGGCTGGCTGTAGTAGTAGCTGGCGTTCTGGCTGCTCGGCCCCTTGCGCGAATAGCCGCCCTGGCCCTGCACCAGCACCGGCTGCGTGGGACGCAGGCGCAGTTCGAGCGTGAGTTTGTTGGAACGGACCGTGACCCGGTAGTTGCCGTCGGCGTCGCGCACCATGCGCCAGTCGTCGAGTTTCAGGTCGGTGTTGTTGGGGCGTGCCCAGGCCAGGCCGAAACCTTCGCGCGCGCTGCGCTCGTCGTGCACCAGCCGGCCCACGGACGGGTCGGACAGGGCGGCATGGCCGATCACCAGCTGGCGCGGGGCGAAGTGGCTGGGATTGGCGTCGTCATGGCCGGTGCGGCTGCGAAAGAACGTCACCTGGAAGCCGAGCGGGCGTTTGTCGGGGGTATCGACCCAGCCGGTCACATACCACCACTCGGTGCGAAATTCGGGATGGGCGCCATGGTCGCGCGGGAACGACAGCGCGGCGCCCGGCGTGACCGGCGCATACACGGGCGGCGCGGCCCCGGCCCACGACGACAGCAACAACGATAACAACCATGCCAGCACAAAACGCATTACCAATCCTCTCTCACGGCGCGGACCGGGCCGCCCGACAGGGCGTGCCGGCCCGACACCAGCGCGGTGGCCACCGAGGCCGCCACCAGCAGCGCGGCCACGCTGCCAAGCAGGGGCCACGGCAGGTGCAGCTCCATACTCCAGTGGAACGACTGCGGGTTGACCACGTACACCAGGATCAGGCTGATCACCAGCCCGAGCACGAAACCGGCCGCCACGCCCAGGCTCGTCAGCAGTCCGCCTTCGAAGGCGAGCAGCTGCAAGATCTGGCGCCGCGTGACGCCGACGTGGCGCAGCATACCGAATTCCCGCGCCCTTGCCAAAGTCTGGGCGGAAAAACTGGCGGCGATGCCGGACAGGCCGATCGCGATCGCGATCACCTCGAGCAGGTACGTGACGGCGAAACTGCGGTCGAAGATCTTCAGGCTGGCCGCGCGGATCTCGCCCGGACGTGCCAGTTGCAGGGCGGCGCCGAACGGCAGGGCGCGCAACGCCTGTTCCAGCGCCGGCACCCCGCCGGCATCGTGCGCTGCCCACAGGGCGGCGTCGGTGACCGCGCCGTCGCCGGTGAGCTGGCGGTAGTCGTGCAGCCGCACCACGACCGAGCCGCCCTGGTTGGCGTAGTCGCGCCAGGCACCGGCGATGAAGAAGTCGGCCTGGGCGCCGCCCAGGGGCAGGCGCAGCGCCCCGCCGACGCGGGCGCCGTACAGGTCGAGCATGGCCTCGGACACCCAGGCCGGCCGGCTGCCGGGCGGGATCGGCAGGCTCGGGCCGACCAGGTACAGCAGGCGGGCCGGGTCGGCGGCGTCGATATCGCGCGCGATCACCACGACCGGCGCGCGCGCGGGACTGAGCGAAACGCGCCGGGTGCGCAGGAACTGGACCCGTTCGAGCGTGGGCAGCGCCGCCAGCAGACGCTGTTGTTCGCCGCTCAGGAAACCGGTGCCGCCGGCATCGAGCGTGCGCACGTACAGGTCGGCCGGCAGGATATGGCCCATCCAGTCGTCGACCGAGACCCGGAAGCTCGACACCATGATCCCCATCGCCACCATCAGGCTGAAGCTGGCCAGGATGCCGCCCAGCGCGATCGCGGCCTGGCCGGGTGCATTGGCCAGGCGCGCCAGCGACAGCGCCAGCACCGGATGGCGGCCGGCCCGGCCCGCGCGCGCCAGCGCGGCTTCCAGCGCGCGGAAAGCGACGGCGGCCAGGCGCGGCATCAGGGCGATCGCGCCCACCAGCAGCAGCGCGATCGACAGGTAGCCGAACAGCGGCAGCTCGAACACGGGCGGGCCCAGTGCCAGCGCGGCGGCCAGCGACAGGCAGGCCAGCGGCGGCCACAGGCGCGCCAGGCGGCGCAGCGGCGCCTCGTCGGCGCCGGACTTGATCGCCACCGCCGGGCGTGCGCGCGCCGCTTCCAGCGCGGGCGCCAGGCAGCCCAGCAGGGCCACGCCCAGGCCCACCGCAAAGAACACCAGCGCGGCGCCCGGCGTGAACGCCACCTGCGGCTGGATGCCGGGAAAATACCCGGCGCCCAGGTCGCCACCGAAGACATGCAGGGCGGCCGCGGCCAGCGCATGACCGGCGCCGATCCCGAGCAGGGAGCCAAGCGCGCCCAGGCTGGCGCCTTCGAGCAGCACCTGGCGTACCAGGGCGCCGCGCGTCATGCCCAGCACGCGCAGCAGCGCGAACTGGCTGCGCCGCCGCATGACCGACAGCGCCTGGGTCGAGAACACCAGGAAGGCGCCGGTGAACAGGGCGACCAGCGCCAGCACGGTCAGGTTGACGCGGTAGGCCCGGCTCATGTTGGCGGTGCGGCTTTCCTGCTCGGCGTCACCCGGCTGGCCGACCCGCAGCCGTCCGGGCCAGGTGCGTTCGAGCTGCGCCGCGAGATTGCGCTGGAAGGCGGCGCGGTCGACGCCATCGCGCAGCTTGAGGTCGACCCGCGACAACTGGCCGATGCGGTCGAAGCGCCACTGGACGGCAGCGATGTCCATCACCGCCAGGCGCTGGCCGGCGCGGGCGCGCTGCACCGGCCCGGCCACGCGCAGCGCCACGTCGCGGGTGCCGCTGCGCAGGCGCAGCGTCGCGCCGCGCCCCAGGCCCAGCCAGGCCTGGGTGGCGCTCGAGAGGAACACGGTATCGTCGGCGATCACGTCGGCGACCCGGCCTTCGGCCGGCACGCCGATCAGGTCGGGCGCGATGGCGCCGGCGCGCAGGGCGTCGATGCCGACGATGCGCAATGCGCCGGCCTCGCCGGGGACGCCGGCCTGCACTTCCAGCACCGGCGAGGCCACGGCCACGTCGGGATGGCTGGCCAGGCGCGCATACACGGCTTCGTCGAACCAGGTTTCGCGTCCTTCGACCTGGATGTCGGCCTGGCCCGACAGGCTCTTCACGGCGGCCGAGAATTCATTGAAGGCGGCGGCATTGATCAGGTGGATGGCGAAACCCATCGCCACGCCCACCGCGATGGCGGCGATCGCGATCAGCGCGCGTACCGGATGCGCGCGCCATTCGCCCAGCAGGAGCCAGCGGGTGAGGGAGTGGGACGCGCGGCTCACGTGGGGCACTGCGCCGCCAGCGCCTCGGCCTGGCGCCGCGCCCTGGCGCGGGCGCGCTCCTGCTCGGGACCGCGCGCGGGTCCGGCGCCGCGGGCGGCGTCTTCCTCGGCCCATTTCTGCTGCAGGCGCAGATTGTCGCAGCGGCGCCGGTCGGACGCCGCCTGCTGCCGGCGCCGGTCGGCGTCGCGTGCATCGCGTTCTTCCAGCGTCGCCTTGCGGGCCCGCTCGGCATCCAGGTCCTCGAGCACGGCGCGGGCGCGTTCCTGGCGCGCCGCGTTGTCCGGGTCGGGCGCCGGCGCGGCCTGCACGGCCAGCGTGCGGGTCTTGCCGGACGCGGGGCAAGGCCGGTCGGTGTAGGTGGTGCGGCCGCCCTCGACGCATTTGTAGACCGTGTCGGCGCGCGCCTCCTGGCACAGGCACAGGCACAGGCACAGGAACGTGCAGGGCGCGGTCAAGAGAATGGGCAGGCGCATGCTGGTCTCCTAGAGAATCTTCCCGGGATTCATGATGCCCAGCGGGTCGAGCGCAGCCTTGATGGCCCGCATCATGTCCAGTTCCAGCGGCGCCTTGTAGCGCGCCAGCTCGTCGCGCTTGAGCATGCCGATGCCGTGCTCGGCCGAGATGGAACCGTTGAATGCGGCAACCCGGTCGTGCACGATGCGGTTGACCGCGTCCTGCTGGAGCAGGAAAGCGTCGTGCGAGACGCCTTCGGGCGGCGCCACGTTGTAGTGCAGGTTGCCGTCGCCGAGGTGGCCGAAGGTAACCGGCCGGCAGCGCGGGAAGGCGGCCTGCAGCGCGTTGTCGCAGGCGAGAATGAAAGCGGGAATGACCGAGACCGGCAGCGAGATGTCGTGCTTGATGTTCTTGCCATCGGCGGCCTGGGCCGGTGGAATGTGTTCACGCAGCCGCCACAGGTCGAGCGCCTGCCGGGTGGACGTGGCCACGACCGCGTCACGCGCCACGCCGCTGTCGAGCGCCGCGCCGATGCCGGATTCGAGCAGCGCGTGCGCATGCGCTTCCGACTCGTTGCTGCTCAGTTCGATCAGTGCATACTGTGGGTGCGGTTGGGCGAACACCTGCGGCAGATCGGGGAAATGGCGCGCTACCAGCTGCAGGCAATAGGCCGACATCAGCTCGAAACCGGTCAGCGCCGCGCCGCAGTGCGCCTGCAGCAGGGTGAGCAGGTCGAGCGCGCGGCGCGGCGAGTCCAGCGCCACCAGCGCCGTGAGCGCGGCGCGCGGCGCCGGATACAGCTTGAGCACGGCGGCCGTGATCACGCCCAGCGTGCCTTCGGCGCCGATGAACAGCTCGCGCAGCGCGTACCCGGTATTGTCCTTGCGCAGGGCGCGCAAACCGTCCCATACCTGGCCTTGGGCGGTGACCACTTCCAGGCCCAGGCACAGTTCGCGGGTGTTGCCGTAGCGCAGCACGGCGGTGCCGCCGGCATTGGTCGCCAGATTGCCGCCGATGGTGCAACTGCCTTCGGCTGCCAGCGACAGCGGAAACAGCATGCCGGCCGCCTGCGCGGCGGCCTGGACGTCGGCCAGGATGCAGCCGGCCTCCACCGTCATGGTGCGGTTGTCGGGATCGACGGCGCGGATGCGGTCCAGGCGCCGCAGCGACAGCACGATCGCCGCGCCGCCCAGGTCGGGCACGCTGCCCATGACCAGGCCGGTGCGCCCGCCCTGGGGCACGATCGGCACCCGGGCGTCGGCGCAGGCCTGTACCACGGCGGCGACTTCGCCGGTGTCGGCCGGCAGCACCACGGCGCGCGCGCGGCCGCGATAGCGTCCGCGCCAGTCGGCCAGGAACGGCGCGGTGTCGTGCGGGTCGGCCAGCACGTGGGCCGCGCCGACCAGCCCTTCCAGACGGGCAAGGAAGCCGTCGGCCGCGTCAGCCATGCGGCACTTTGACCTTGTCGAGCAGTTCCTTGGCCAGGCGCTGCGCCTCTTTCTTGTACGGCCGCAGGAACAGCAGCGCGCTGGCATAGAACACCACCACCAGCACGATCTCGCCGATGGCCATCTGGCGCGATGCCGCGCTCGTGTCGGCCCAGGCGCGCACCACGCCTTCGGCGAAATAAATCAGGATCAGCATCGACGACCATTGCAGCGTGTACAGATCGCGCTTGATCACGCCGCGCAGCGGCAGCAGCAGCGGCAGGGCTTTCAGGGCCAGCAGCCAGCTGCCGGGCGCGAGCGGCGCGACGACCGCTTCCCACGCGATGAGCCAGCCGATCAGCCAGACCAGGCTGATCACGGCGCCGATGTGGAAGACCTTGCGGGTGTCCATCATGGTTGTCCATGCAGTTTGATGGCGGCCTCGGCCAGGCGGCGCCCGAGCGCCAGCGCCAGCGTGCGCTCGTCCTCGGTCACGCTGCGCTTGCCGTCGACGCCGGCCCAGTGGGTGGCGCCATAAGGGCTGCCGCCGCTGGCGGTGTTCATCAGTTCGGGGTGGCTGTAGGGCAGGCCCATCACCATCATGCCGTGGTGCAGCAGGGGAATCATCATCGACAGCAGCGTGGCTTCCTGGCCGCCGTGCAGGCTGCCGGTGGAAGCGAACACCACCGCCGGCTTGCCGGACAAGGTGCCGTTGATCCAGTCGGCCGCGGTGCCGTCCAGGAAATACTTCATGCTCGAGGCCATGTTGCCGAAACGGGTGGGGGAGCCAAGCGCCAGGCCGGCGCATTCGGCCAGGTCGGCCAGCTCGACGTACGGCGCGCCTTCCTCGGGGATGGCCGGGGCGGTCGCCTCGGCCACCGACGACACCGGCGGCACGGTGCGCAGGCGCGCTTCGGCGCCGGGCACGCTGTCGATGCCCTGGGCGACGAGCTCGGCCAGTTTGCGGGTGGCGCCATGGCGCGAATAGTACAAAACGAGGATGTGCAATGGAGTCGGCGTCATCTTGCTATTATAAGGTGCTTTGTCGGAATGACATGCTCGGCAATCTCGCCGAAACAGTAAAAACACGACCATGATCCCTGCAACCGACCCCGGCCGAATCAATGCCGAGCGCAGCCTGACCTGGCGCGAAGCCGGCTCGCTGGTGCGCTTCGCCGCGCGCCGCCTGCGCGAAGAACGCGTGCCGCAGGTGGCCGGCAGCCTGACCTTCACCAGCACGCTGGCGCTGGTACCGCTCCTCACCATCGTGCTGGCGATCTTCACGATGTTCCCGGCCTTCGGCCAGTTGCGCACCATGCTCGACGCCTGGTTCGTGCAGAACCTGATGCCCAAGGCGATCGCCAGCACCATCAGCGGCAACCTGACCCAGTTCGCCGACAAGGCGCGCGGGCTGTCGGCGATCGGCGCGGTGGCGCTGCTGTTCACCACCTCGGCCACGATGAACCTGATCGAGCGCGTATTCAACCAGATCTGGAGCGTGCGCCAGCCGCGCCCGCTGACCCAGCGGCTGCTGGTGTACTGGGCGCTGCTCTCGCTCGGCCCGCTGCTGTTCGGGGTGTCGATCACCTTGAGCTCGCAACTGATTTCCGCCGCCGGCCTGGACCGCAATCCGACGCTGTTCGGCGCGCTGTTCTTCACGCTGGCGTCGCTTGCGGTCACGACCGGCGGCTATACGCTGCTGTACATGGTGGTGCCGAACCGGTCCGTGGCGCTGCGCGACGCGTTCTGGGGCGCGCTGGCGGCGGCGGTGGCCTTCGAGATCGCCAAGCGGCTGTTCGGGCTGTTCATCGGCCAGTTCCCGACCTACGCCATCATCTACGGCGCGCTGGCGGCGCTGCCGCTGTTCCTGGTCTGGATGTACGTGAGCTGGATGATCACCCTGGTCGGCGCCGTGCTGGCCGCGGCGCTGCCGGTGGTCAAGCACGAGCGCTGGTGGTACCAGCCGGCGCCGGGCGGGGCGTTCGTCGATGCCATGTCGATCCTGAAGGTGCTGCACGGTAGCGCGCGCCTGAGCGGCAGCGCGCTGGTGCCTGGCAGCACGATCCGCGAGCATACCCGCATCGGCTACGACGAGATGGGGAAATTGCTCGAGAAGATGGTGGGCGAAGGCTGGGTCGGGCGGGTGCAGGACGAGGCGCCGGCGCGCGCCGGCTGGCGGCGCAACCGGCGCGGCAGCGTCGAGCAGTGGGTGCTGCTGGCCGACCCCGAATCGCTGCGCTTGGCCGACGTGTACCGCTTGTTCGTGTTCGACTGGGCGGCGGCCGAGGCGCTCCAGCGCGAGGAAGACGCGTCGCCCGCCACCGCGCTGTCGCTCGACACGGCGCTACTGGCGCGCCAGGTCGAACAGGCGGTCGAGGCGGGCCTGGACCAGACCCTGGCCGCGCATTTCGGCGACCCGGAAGCCGCCGTGCTGGCGCGTCTGGCCGGCCAGCCGTCAGCGCAGCGGGAGGTCGGCCAGGCCGAGGTCGTGGCTGAGCGCGAAGTCGACCAGGGCGCTTGAGGCCGCCTCGGCCGCTTCGGCCAGCATGGCGTGGCCGGCGTCGACCGTGACAACGGTGGCGCGCGTCGCCGCCTGGATCATGCCGGTCAGGCGCGCCGCCGAGCGGGGCGGGGTCATCTTGTCCTTGTCGCCCTGCACCAGCAGGACCGGGCAGGACAGCGAAGCGGCGGCGGCTTCGCCATCGGTCCAGCGATTGCAGGCGTTCAGGTCGGTGTACAGCAGCCGGCCCGGCGTCGGCGCGCTCGCGGCCAGGTGCTGCATCAGTGCGCGCGCCGCACCGATGGTGGCCGGGTTGGCTTCGGCGTGCGCGTGCGACCAGGTGGCCACGAGCTGGATGGCCGCGGCTTCGTCGTCGCGCGCGCTGGCCAGCAGCGCGTCGGACACCCGCATCGGATAGGTCGCACCCAGCAGGGCCAGGCCGCTCACCCGCCCGGGTGCGCGCATGGCCGCTTGCAGCGCGATCAGCGCGCCCATGCTGTGACCGGCGAGCATGACCCGCTCGGCGCCGGCCGCGCCGAGCAAATCCAGCAGCCAGTCGGCCAGCGCTCCGACCGAGGCCAGCGCCGGCCCGGCGCTGCGGCCATGGCCGGGCAGGTCGGGCGCCAGCACGGCAACGCCGCTGGCCGTCAGGGCCTGCGCCTGGGCCAGCCAGACGCTGTGGTCGTTCAGGGCGCCGTGCACCAGGACGGCGACCGGGCGGGCCGGGTCGAACGGCTGGCCGCCGGTATGGCACCAGGCTTGACGGCCATGGACTTCGAGCAGCATGGGTTTTTTCCCGAGGATGGCTGAGGCCAGCATCCTAGCACCGCCAGCCGTTTGCGCAATCTGCACTGCACCATGATGCAGCCCGGCCTGCACCATGACGCGGCGCTGCGCTGGATTTTTTGGCGGGCATAGGCTACAGTCGGAGTTATGCCTTCTACAAAATTTTCCAGTATCACCAACATCGACGAAGCGGAGGTGGCGAACATGAAAGTCTCCGAAATCCTGCAAGTGAAGGGTGAGATCCTGTACACCGTGACGCCGGACGCGCCGCTGGTCGACGCGGTCACCACAATGTCCGAGAACGACATCGGCTCGCTGGTGGTCATGGAATATGGCAACCTGGTCGGCATGCTGACGTTCCGCGAAGTGCTCAAGGCGCTGCACGCCAATGGCGGCGCGGTCGGCGGCGGCACCGTGCGCAGCCTGATGAACGACACCCCGATCACCGTGACCCCGGACACCGAGGTCAACGAGGTGCGCCGCATCATGCTCGAGAAGCACGCGCGCTACCTGCCGGTGATGAACGCCCGCACGCTGCTGGGCGTGATTTCGTTCTATGACGTGGCCAAGGCGGTGCTGGAAGCGCAAAGCTTCGAAAACCGCATGCTCAAGGCCTATATCCGCGACTGGCCAGCCGAGCAGAACGCACCGGACTGATTGCCAGAAGCAGGCATTCCATGGTGGGGTGGACGGGTCTCCCGTCCACGCGTTCAACGAGTGGTTCCGTAGGGTTGGCGGCTACGCCGCCGACGCGTCGATCGCGGCCGGCTCGGCGTCGTACCGGGTGAATGCGCTGCCAGTGATCACCGATCACCCCATCTGCGGCGAACCGCGAGGCCGCCGCCGCCAACCCTCCCCATCAAGCCGCGCCGGTTGCAGGATGGTCGGCCAGCCAGGTCAGCAGATTCTCGGGTGACAGCGGCTGCGCATACAGGAAACCCTGTGCCAGCGGACAGCCCAGCTGGCGCAGGATCTGCGCCTGGCGCTCGTCCTCGACGCCTTCCGCAATCACCGACAATCCCAGGTTGCGCCCCAGTTGCACCACCATCTGGGCAATGCTCGAGCCGCGCGCCGAGCCGGTGATCTCGGTGACGAAACTGCGGTCGATCTTGAGACGGTCCACCTGCAGCCGCTGCAGGTAGGAGAGCGATGAAAACCCGGTACCGAAATCGTCGATTGCGATCGACACCCCCAGGCGCTTGACCTGGGCCAGTTTTTCGATCAGGGGCGCCGGCTCTTCCATCGCCATCGATTCGGTGATTTCCAGTTCGATGTATTCGGGCGGCGCGCCGGTATCGCGCAACGCCGCGCGCAGCATGTCGAGGAATTGCGGGTGCCTGAACTGGGCCTGCGAGACGTTGATCGAGATGGTGAAGTCGCGGTGGCCGGCCGCGCGCAGGCGCACCAGTTCGGCGCAGGCCTGGCGCAGCGCCCATTCGCCGATCTCGACGATCAGCCCCGAATATTCGGCGATCGGGATGAAGCGCTCGGGCGGCACCAGGTGGCCGTCGTCCATGCGCCAGCGCAGCAGCGCCTCGGCGCCGAACGGGCGGTTGTTGGCCAGGTCGACCTGCGGCTGGTAATGCAGGAACAGCTGGTCGCGCTGGAAGCCGCTGCGCAGCGCGTGCATCAGGCGCACCCGCTCGCGGATCTCGACGCCCAGGCTGCGCGAAAAGTGGAAGTGGCCGCCGCGGTGCTGCGACTTGGCGCGCTTGAGCGCGATGTCGGCGTCCTTGAGCGCGTCGGCGCCGCTGCCATCGTGTTCGCTCAGTCGCACCAGGCCGAGCGTGGCCGACACCTGCACGTCCTGGCCGTCGATGCGGAACGATTCGCGGAACAGGTCCTGGATTTGCTGCGGTTCGACCGAAGCGGCTTCGCCCAGCAGGCAGAACAGGTCGCCGCCGATGCGGCCGATCTCGAGTGCCGGGTCGAGCCGCGCGCGCAGGCGCTGGCCGACCGCCACCAGCAGCAGGTCGCCGAAATGGTGGCCGAGGGCGTCGTTGGTTTCGGCAAAGTGGTCCAGGTCGACCAGCGCCAGCACGGCGCCTGCGCGGCGCGCCGTGGCCAGCATGGCGTCCACCAGTTCGACCACGCGGGTGCGGTTGGGCAGGCCGGTGAGCGGATCGTGGAAGGCCGATTTGTTGAGGTGGGTGACCAGTTCGCAGTTGTCGAGGCTGACGGCGACCATTCCGCTGAACACTTTCAGCAGACGCCGTTCGAGTTCGCCAACCGGGCGTTCGAGCGGAATGCAGGCGACGAAGTCCCGTCCCGACTTGCCCGGAAAATACAGGCTGAGCAGGCCTTCCTCGACCGCGAAGCCGCGCGTGCGCAGCGTACGTTCGGCAGCCAGCGCGAAGCCGGCGCCGCGCGTGTCGTTCAGTTCGCGTCCGTCGAGGTTGCGGCAGGCCCCGCTCGCGGCCACCGCGCGCAGCACTTCGGGCCGCCCGCAGCCGCCGTCGCGTGTGCACAGCACGCCTTCGGGCGCCTGGCCCAGCAGTTTCGCGACCTGTACCAGGATGCCCTGGGCGACGTCGCGCACGCCGTGCAGCGCCATCAGGTCGGCGCAGGCGGCGACGATCGCTTCCATGCCCATGCGATTCGCTTCCAGCGAGCGGATCTGCTGGTAGGAGCGGATCGCGGTGGCGACCGACGTGTAGAGCTTGGTGCGTGTGAGTTCCGACTTGGTGCGGTAATCGTTGATGTCGTAGCCGCGGATGGCATCCATCTCGGGCGCATAGCCTGGCTGGCCGGTGCGCAGGATGATGCGCACGTCGTGGCGTTGCAGTTCGTCGCGGATGCGGCGCACCAGGTGCAGGCCGGCGTCGGCGCGCTCCATGACCACGTCGAGCAGGATCACGGCAATGTCGGACTCGCGCGCCAGCAGGTCGAACGCTTCGGCGGCCGAGTAGGCGTGCAGGAAGGCCAGCGGGCGGCCCTGCATCTCGACGTCGGACAGGGCAAAGGTAGTGGTCGAGTGCACATCGGCATCGTCGTCGACCACCAGGATGCGCCACGCCGGGCCGGCCTGGGGGGCGCTGGCGGCGAACTCGTCGGCGAAGACGAGTTCATCGCGCGCCGGCGCCTCCGTCAGGGAGCCGAGCGGCGTAGTCGGTGCTGGCATGTGCTGCGTCTCCGGGGTTGGCTGGGCATGTTGTGATTCAGTATATCCGTTATTGTAATAATGAAAGCTGCCAGGCCGTGCCCGCGTTCAAAATATATCCTACAAGAAACAATTTTGCCAGTATCGACATGTTACTGGCGTTTCTGCTTGCCAGTCCGGCTGGTAAAATGGTCTTTCGACCAATTCAATTTCCCTATATTCATGTCCGGCAACTCATTTGGCAAGCTGTTTACCGTCACTACTTTCGGCGAGTCGCACGGTCCCGCCATCGGCTGCGTCATTGATGGGTGTCCGCCCGGAATGATGTTGTCGGAAAGCGACATCCAGCCCGAGCTGGATCGCCGCAAGCCCGGTACGTCGCGCCACGTGACCCAGCGCCAGGAGGCCGACCGGGTCGAGATCCTGTCCGGCGTGTACCAGGGCGTGACGACCGGCACGCCGATCGCGCTGCTGATCCGCAACGAAGACCAGCGCAGCAAGGACTACGGCAATATCGCCGAGAGCTTCCGCCCGGGCCACGCCGACTATACCTACTGGCACAAGTATGGCGTGCGCGATCCGCGCGGCGGCGGACGCTCGTCGGCGCGCCTGACCGCGCCGGTGGTCGGCGCCGGGGCGGTGGCGAAGAAGTGGCTGCGCGAGCGCTACGGGATCGAATTCATGGGCTGCATGCGCACGCTGGGCGACATCGAGGTGCCGTTCGAGTCGTGGGACCACGTGCACGCCAATCCGTTCTTCGCCGCCACCGGCGACGCGGCGCTGCTGGCGCGCATGGAAGCGGCGATGGACGCGCTGCGCCGCGCCGGCGACTCGATCGGTGCGCGTATCGACGTGGTGGCGCGCAATGTGCCGGTGGGCCTGGGCCAGCCGATCTACGACAAGCTCGATGCCGACATCGCCTACGCGATGATGGGAATCAATGCGGTCAAGGGTGTCGAGATCGGCGCCGGTTTCGCCTCGGTAGCGCAGAAGGGTTCCGAGCATGGCGACGAACTGACCCCCGAGGGTTTCATTGGCAACCATGCCGGCGGGGTGCTGGGCGGGATCTCGAGCGGCCAGGACATCACGGTGTCGCTGGCGATCAAGCCGACGTCGTCGATCCGGGTGCCGCGCCGCTCGATCGACAAGGCCGGCCATCCGGCCACGGTCGAGACGTTCGGCCGCCACGACCCGTGCGTGGGCATCCGCGCCACGCCGATCGCCGAAGCGATGCTGGCGCTGGTGCTGATCGATCATGCGCTGATGCATCGTGCGCAGTGCGGGGATGTGAAGGTCGACACGCCGGCGTTGAAATAACGCTGCCGGCCAGCAGCGCTACCGACATGTAGGGTGGACGGGTTTCCCGTCCACGCGTTCAGCGATAGGCGCAGCGCGGGGAAGGGATGTTCGGGCGCTGGTTGAACGCGTGGACGGCACAGCCGTCCACCCCACGACGGCAGAGCCATCTACCCCACGACGGCAGAGCCGTCCACCCCCACGACGGCACAGCCGTTTACCCCACGCCGGGAAATCCGTGCTCTCCGCACCATCGGCCCGCCCGGGAAATGATCACACCCGCGTGGCGATTGCTTCGAGCTGGTGGCGCCGCTCCACTGTGCGCACCACCAGCGCGCGCAGGTCGTTCAGCAGCGAAAACTCGGTCTGGCTCAGGACCACCTGCGGGAAGGTGTCGTCCCATTCGCCGTAGATGAAGCCGGCCGGCTGGCCGTGCGCGCACAGCGGGATCACGACGAAGCAGCGCGCCTCGCTCAGCGTCGCTTTCCACCAGTCCGGCAGCTTGGTCGCGAACTTGGCGTCGCGCGCGTTTTCGATGAAGATCACGCGGTCGCTGCCCAGCGCCGCATGGAACACGTTCGGTTCGTAGGCATCGTCGCAGCCCAGTAGCGGCATCAGCGTTTTGGCGTCGTCGCCCAGGCCGAGGCGCGCCGAGTAGCGGCCTTCGCGCCGGTTGCGCAGGAAGGCGAACGAGCGCGTGAACGACAGGCCCTTGTGCATCGATTCGAGCGCCATCGACATCATCTGGCCGGCCGTGGCGTTGGGGCCGGCGTCGCGCATGTCGGCCACGCCACTCATCATGATCTTGTTGCCGGCCAGGCGCTTGCGCTGGGCCGCGGCCTGTTGCGCGCGTTTTTCCAGCGGCTTGGACAGCGGCGCGATGGTGAGGTCGGCGGCGGCTTCGGCGCGCGCCTTGTCGATCGCGCCGAGGATGCTGTCGGCCGGCAGGCCCAGCATCGGCGCGAAGCTTGCGGCCAGGGCCGCCACCTTTTGCGCGCCGGCCTCGTCGTCGGCCCACATGGCATCGGCGCATCGGGTGGACATCGTGCCCAGCGCGGCCAGCCAGTCGGCGTGGCCGAAGCCTTCGGCGCGCTCGCCCGGCTCGACCCGGCGCATGCCGGCCACCAGGTTGCGCGGCAGGCCCCAATGGGCGGCGGTGGCGCGGCCCACTTCTTCCAGGCCCAGGCCCAGTACCTCGCCCGCGGCGGCATCCTCGCCGCCTTCGCCGGCGATTTCCTTCATCCGGGTCCAGCGCTCGGGCAGGTAGAAGGTCAGCATCATGCGCCCCAGCGAATGCAGGATCGAGCACACCACGGCTTCTTCGGGATCGCGCTGGCGGGTGTCGCGCGCCAGCTGTTGCGCCACCATCCCGGCCAGCACGGCTTTTTCCATCTCGACGTGGGCCGCTTCGGTGTCGGGCGTGCTGCGGCTGAGTTCTTCGATCAGCTTCAGGCCCAGCGCCAGGTGGCCGATGGTCTCGGTGCCCAGCACCAGCACCGCCTTCGAGATCGTGTTGACATGCTGGCCGAATGCCGAATACATGCTGCTGTTGGCCAGGCGCAGCACCTTCTGGGTCAGGACCGGGTCGGACAGCACCGTTTGCGTCATCGAGAAGTCGCGCTCGTCCTCGCCGCGCATCGAGGCCAGGATGGCGTTGATGGCGCGCGTGAAGCCGGGCATGTCGCCCTGGCGCCGGATGCGTTCCCACAGCAGGGCGAGGGTGGCTTGCGCGCGCGGCGAAGGATGGTAATCGACGGGTGCGGTTGCGGCGGTAGCGGCTGTCATCATGGTTGGCCTGTCCGGGTGTCGGCCGGCAGAAGAGCGGTATAGAGGTTTTCCGTGAGCGCCGTCACTGCGACATTGGCCGGCATCGGTTTGCCGGTCAGGTAGCCCTGCACGTAGTGGCAGCCCTGCTGGCCGAGCCAGGCCAGTTGTTGTTCGGTTTCCACGCCTTCGGCCACCACCGACAGGCTCAGGTGCCGCGCCAGGTCCAGCACGGCATTGCAGATCGCCGCATCCTTGGGCGCGTCGGGCAGGTCCTTCACGAACGCGCGGTCGATCTTGAGCACCGAGATCGGGAAGCGCTTGAGGTAGGCCAGCGACGAATAGCCGGTGCCGAAATCGTCGATCGCGATGCGCGCCTGGCGCTCGATCATGCGCGCCAGGACCGATTCGGCATGGACCGGGTCGACCATCAGCGTGCCTTCGGTAATCTCCAGCACCAGATGGCGTCCCTCCAGGCCGGACAGCGCCAGCGCATCGTCGAGCACCGCCAGGAAGCGGTCGCTGCGGAACTGGCGCGGGCTGATGTTGACCGAGATATACAGCTCACGCCCGGCCGCTTCCTGGAACTGCTTGATCTGCATGCAGGCCGCCTTCAGGGCCCAGGCGCCCAGCAGGTTGATCAGGCCGTTGTTCTCGGCGATCGGGATGAAGCGCACCGGCGGCACCATGCCGAGGGTCGGGTGCTTCCAGCGCATCAGCGTCTCGAAGCCTTCGATGATGCGGGTGCGGGCATCCACGATCGGCTGGTAGTACAGCGAGAATTCGCCCTCGCGCACCGCCTTGAACATGGCCGCCTCGAGCGAAATATCGTGTTCGGGCGGGCCCTGGTCGGCGGCGCTGTAGACCACGGTGCGGCCCTTGCCGGTTTCCTTGGCCCGCGACAGCGCGCCATCGGCCAGCGTGACCAGTCGCACATCGTCTTCGGCGTGGTCCGGATACACCGACACCCCGATCGACGCGCCCAGATAGATCGTGTGGCCGCCCGCCTCGAACGGCGACTGCAGGGTGGCCATCAGGCGCCCGGTGACGAGCTTGACCTGGGCGTCGCTGAAGGTGCCCGGCAGCACCGCGATGAATTCGTCGCCGCCGACCCGCGCCAGGGTGTCGCTGTCGCGCAGCACCCGGCGCAGGCGCGCCGCCGCCATCTGCAGCACGGCGTCGCCCAGCGGGTGGCCGAGGCCGTCGTTCACTTTCTTGAAGCCGTCCAGCCCGATGGCCGCTACCGAGAAGCCATGGCCGGTGCGGCGCGCGTTGGCGATCACCATGCGGATACGGTCGGCCAGCAGCAGGCGGTTGGGCAGTTCGGTAAGGGCGTCGTGGGTTGCCATGTGGCGCAGCCGCTCTTCGGTGGCGTGCTGGGCCGACATGTCGCGGCCGATCACCAGAAGCGGCGCGTCGTCCCCGCTGGCCAGCTGGACGATGCGCAGTTCGAACCAGATGTCGCGTTCGGCGGTGCGCAAGCGTATCTCGACCAGCGTCGCGTCCACGCGGTCGAGCGCGCCGGCCAGCGCCTGGGTCAGGGCGGGGCCGTCCACTTCGTGCACCAGCGAGGTCAGCATGCAGCCAGGCGCGAAGCCGCACAGGCGCTGGATGCGCATGCCGGCCGCACGGATCAACCCGCTTGGGGTGACGCGGAACACGGCGTCGCCGGCGGTCTCCATCAGGCCGTCGAGCAGCGCCGCAGGCAGCGCTGAGGCTGGCGGCAATGGCGCGGCGGGAAAACTGGTGTGCATGTCGAAGTGGGTGCTTTCTCGTCGCGGCATGTGCACGTCATGCCTGTGTCACATGGTGTTGTCCGTGCAAGTCTATCAAACCATGAAGGACTCTATCACTGAATAATTCCTCCGGGCATTAAACAGCACAAGCAGGGGCGGCATTTTCGAATTGCTTGCGCTGGCGCAGCCTGCCGAGGAACCCACCTGTGTTGCCGACACATCTGCGGACGATGGAACGTGAAGCCGACATTGTCGCCGATCCTGGTAGTTGGGGACACAAGTGTTAAAAATTATGATGCTTCAATGCAACAAAAAAAGTGGGTTGGTGACGCGATGATGCTTTGCGCATGAAGTCACGGCGGCCAGGGCACGTTGCCGTCACGCCCTCCTGGAAAATGACTGGCGCTGCGACCGTCTGATGTGCAGCAGATTTTTCATCACGGCAGGGCGCTTGCGTTGCCGCAGCTGCCACGGGACTTTCATGGACCCGGCCGGCATACCGGCGGTGCCAAATTATTTGTGCCGTGAGCCGGGACAAACCGCCGCCCGGCTGGGATAATGCGCGATTGATTGCCTTAACAGACACACTTCGATCCCCATGAAACAAGATCCGCGCTTCCCGAACCTGTACATCCTCAACCACCCGCTGATCCAGCACAAGCTGTCGCACATGCGCGAGCACGATACGTCGACCCGCACCTTCCGCGAGCTGCTGCGCGAGATCACGCTGCTGATGGGGTACGAGATCACGCGCGACCTGCCGCTGACCACGCGCGAGATCCAGACGCCACTGGTGACGATCGATGCGCCAGTGATTGCCGGCAAGAAACTGGCCGTGGTCCCGATCCTGCGCGCCGGCATCGGCATGAGCGACGGCCTGCTGGAACTGGTGCCGTCGGCGCGGGTCGGCCACATCGGCGTGTTCCGCGACCCGGCCACCCACGAGCCGGTCGAGTACATGGTGCGCCTGCCGGACACGACCGAACGCACCTTCATCCTGTGCGACCCGATGGTTGCCACCGGCAACTCGGCGGTACACGCGATCGACGTGCTCAAGAAGCGCGGCGTGTCGGACGAACAGATCCTGTTCCTGGCGCTGGTCGCCGCGCCCGAAGGCGTGCAGGTGGTGCAGGATGCGCACCCGAACGTCAAGGTCTACGTGGCCTCGCTCGACAGTCACCTTGACGAGGATGCGTACATCATCCCGGGCCTGGGTGACGCCGGCGACCGTATCTTCGGTACCAAGTAAGGCGGGGCACCGATGCCGCAGCCGGTCGACCAGGAATTCTTCGCCCGCTTGGCCGAACTCAACGAGAAGTTCGCCCAGCGGCTGCCGGACACGCTCGCGCAGCTGGCGGCGCAGTCGCAACTGCTGGCTGCGGGCGCTCCGGCCGCGCCCGCCAATGAACTGCAGGGGATCCTGCATACGCTGGCCGGCTCGGCCGCCACCTTCGGGTTCCGCGGTGTCGGCCACCAGGCGCGCCTGCTGGAACAGCGTCTGCGCGTGCTGCGCACCTTCGAACAGACCGCGGCCGCCGACTGGCAGGCCTGGCGCGCCGAGCTCGATGAATTCATCGCGGCGGCCCGCAAGGATCCCAAGGGCCTGCCAGGCTGAAGCTCCGTCGCTAGCCCGGAACGCGGCTGTTCGCAAGCGCCGAGGACAATCTCGCGGCAGAGCGTGATTTGATACAGCGCAAAGAATCGAGTTGTCGTTGCCTCTATATTTTTGGTAGTGCCGCAATCAAAATCGCTCCGCCGTATTTATTGACTTCAGGAATCGTTGTCCTCATTACGGTTTTTTTATTTAACGAATAGGGCGTGCGCGGATTTTATTCGGTATAATGCGGGATCGTTGGGTTCGAGGTAGTAGTGCAGTCTGTCTGTCATTTCTTTCTTGCTTCTTCAAACGATCTAAAACGGGCGTAAGCCCAACTTAACCGAAATAGGAAATTGTAATGGCAACTGGCATCGTCAAATGGTTCAATGACTCGAAGGGCTTCGGCTTCATCACCCCTGATGAAGGCGGCGAAGATCTGTTCGCGCACTTCTCGGCAATCCAGAGCAACGGCTTCAAGTCGCTGCAGGAGAACCAGCGCGTTTCGTTCGACGTGACCACCGGTCCTAAAGGCAAGCAAGCCTCGAACATCCAGCCTCTGTAATCGCTTAACAGCGCTTTACGAGAAAAATCCCCGCCGATCGCGGGGATTTTTTTCGCCTGCCGGTTTGTACCGGCGCTGTCCGGCGGTCCGCGCCGGGCGCCTCGGACCCGGCGCGCCGCTTGCGGCGGTGGTGCCCGGCGCGGGCCTTGCGCGGACCCGGGGCAGGGCGGTCAGCCGTCCTGCCAGTAGTCCGGCGCCGCATAGCTGCGCCGCAAGAAGTCCACGAAGGCGCGGATGCGCAGCGGCAGGTGGCGGCGCTGGGCGAATACGGCGTGGATGTCGTTGCCGGGCGCGGCGAATTCGTCCAGTACCGTGACCAGCTCCCCGCTGGCGATCTGCGCACCGACTTCCCACATCGAGCGCCATGCCAGGCCCTTGCCGGCCAGCGCCCAGGCATGCAGCACGGCGCCGTCGTTGCACACCAGCCTGCCGTGGACCTTGAGCGTCAGCGCCCGCCCGTTGTGCAGGAAACTCCAGCCGCGCTGGCTGCCTTCGCTACTGATCGCCAGGCACTCGTGGCGCGCCAGGTCGGCTATCTCGCGTGGGGTACCGCGCCGCGCCAGGTAGTCCGGCGCCGCCACCACCACGCGCTGGTTGTCGGCCAGCTTCACGCCGACCAGGTTCGAGTCGCCCATGCTGGCAATGCGGATCGCCACATCGACGCCATCGCCGACCAGGTCGATCACGCGGTCGTTCAGGTTCAGGTCGACCGTGACGTCGCGGTGCTCGGCCAGGAACGACGGGAGCAGCGGCGCCACGTGCTGGCGCCCGAAGCCGGCTGGCGCCGAGACCGTCAAATGGCCGCTGGCGCGCGCGCTGTGCTGCGACACCGCCGCTTCGGCATCGTCCAGCTCGGCCAGGATGCGATGACAATCTTCGAGAAATGCCGTGCCTTCGTCGGTCAGCACCAGCTTGCGGGTGGTTCGCTGCAGCAGCTTGACGCCCAGGCGCGCCTCCAGCGCATCGAGGCGGCGACCGATCATGGCTGGCGCAATGCCTTCGGCGCGCGCCGCCGCCGACAGGCTGCCCCGTGCAACCACTTCGGCGAATGTCGCCATCTGCGTGAATTTACCCATTCCTCTTACCCCTGCCGCTTCATTTCATACAAAAATGCAAAAATGAAGTGAGAATTCGTATCGTTTGTCACTGTCGGAGTGAATATACTTGATGCAAATACGAACGCCAAGGCTGCTTCGCGCGTAGACTTTTTGCCCGATCCGCCCTGTGTTTCGCCCACATCCACACTTACCAAGGAGTCGACATGTCCCTCACCATTCCTGCTGGCATGGAAATCCATGGCGCCATCGCACCCGGTTACGAACGGATCCTGACCCCGGAGGCGCTGGCGCTGGTCGCGACACTGAGCCGTGCCTTCGCCCCGCGCCGCCAGGAACTGCTCGCCGCGCGCGCCGAACGCGCGCGCCGGCTCGACGCTGGCGAGCGGCCGGACTTCCTCGAGGCCACCGCCGCCATCCGCAGCGGCGACTGGCAGATCGCGCCGATCCCGCCGGCACTGGCCTGCCGGCGCGTCGAAATTACCGGCCCGGTCGAGCGCAAGATGGTGATCAACGCGCTGAACTCGGGCGCGGACAGCTACATGACCGACTTCGAGGATTCCAATACGCCGAACTGGGACAACCAGATCAGCGGCCAGATCAACCTGTTCGACGCGATCCGCAAGACCATTTCGCTGGAGCAGAACGGCAAGTCGTATCGCCTCAACGACAAGGTGGCGACCCTGCTGGTGCGTCCGCGCGGCTGGCACCTCGATGAAAAGCACGTGCTGGTCGACGGCCAGCGCGTCTCGGGCGGCATCTTCGATTTCGCCCTGTACATGGTGCATAACGCCCACGAACTGCTGGCGCGCGGTGCCGGGCCCTACTTCTATTTACCGAAGATGGAGTCGCATCTCGAGGCGCGCCTGTGGAACGACATCTTCGTGATGACCCAGAACGAACTCGGCCTGGCCCAGGGAACGATCAAGGCGACCGTGCTGGTCGAAACGATCCTGGCCGCGTTCGAGATGGACGAAATTCTGTACGAGCTGCGCGAGCACAGCGCCGGCCTGAACGCCGGTCGCTGGGACTATATCTTCTCATGCATCAAGAAATTCAAGCACGACCGCGATTTCTGCCTGGCCGACCGCGCCAGGGTGACGATGACGGCGCCGTTCATGCGCGCCTATGCGCTGCTGCTGCTCAAGACCTGCCATCGTCGCGGCGCGCCGGCGATCGGCGGCATGTCGGCGCTGATCCCCATCAAGAACGACCCGGAAAAAAATGACGTGGCGATGGCCGGCGTGCGCACCGACAAGGCGCGCGACGCCACCGACGGCTACGACGGCGGCTGGGTCGCGCATCCGGGCCTGGTCGGGTTGGCGATGGAGGAGTTCACGAAAGTGCTGGGCGAGGCGCCGAACCAGTTCGCCAGGCAGCGGCCGGACGTCGAGGTCACGGCCGCCGAACTGCTCGACTTCAAGCCGGAAACCCCGATCACCGAAGCCGGCCTGCGCTACAACATCAATGTCGGCATCCACTACCTGGGTGCCTGGCTGGCGGGCAACGGCTGCGTGCCGATCCACAACCTGATGGAAGATGCGGCCACGGCCGAGATCAGCCGCTCGCAGGTGTGGCAGTGGATCCGCACCCCCAAGGGTGTGCTGGACGATGGCCGCAAGATCGACGCGGCCATGGTGCGCGCGATGATTCCGCAAGAGCTCGAGAAAGTGAAGGGCGTGGCGGCCGATGGCAGTCACGCCCATTACGAGCGGGCGGCGGTGATTTTCGAGCAGATGTCGACGTCGGAAGAGTTTGCCGAATTCCTGACCTTGCCGTTGTATGAGGAAATTTGACCGGCAAATCGGCCGGGCATGCGCCGCTTGAACGCGTGGACGGGAAACCCGCCCACCCCACATGACCTTCTGGCGCAAGATGATCCCGGGATGGATGAGAAGCTTGCCCACCCCACATGACCGTCCGGCGCAACATGACCGTGGGGTGGACGGCTATGCCGTCCACGCGTCCAGCCAGCGCCCGATCAGACCCTCCAGCCAGCCTCGGCTCAGAACGTATTCTTCCACTCGC